>VOFI01003471.1_pt1 | contig 285718 bp, 208 predicted proteins | sample 5384131 | NCBI WGS metagenome assembly VOFI01 (sample SAMN12384728, study PRJNA508395) | human gut metagenome | isolation source: healthy gut H | host: Homo sapiens | reverse complement strand
AATAACGTAACCTCCACTCGTTCATGCTGTTCAGCAATTGTTCCCGGGCAGTCTGTAATTTCTGGCAAGCGTAAGTCTTTCTCAACTCCGCTCAGCGTCAGATCAACAAGATTACTCCTCCCCGATGTATCCGGAGATTCTCGGCCGAGGCTGCCGCCCCTGACAGGCAGCTCCTGTATCTTTCCGCTGCCCGTGTCACTACCGCCGTCGCGGGATGTTGCCGTCAATGTCATGTCCGGCACTTGCCCCATCACCTCCTGTGCCTCCTCGCTACGTAACTCTATATCTTTATTATTTTTCATAAAGGTGGTTTATTTCGTTTTGGTGGTAACTACGATAATCCCTCTTTTCCCTTTTGGACCGTATATAGCAGCATCAACACGCAACACGGATAAAAATTTCTAAATCAGTCTGTTCTTGTATGTTTAGTACGACACGGCCACACAATAGATTCTTCATAGAATCTACTAAAGGAACGAGATATCCCTTTTTGGAAAATGTTTTTTGTCAAAACTAAATAAGAAATCTTTAGATTCCAGACTTTTGGAAAAAATAGAATCTTCCGATTGGGCCACTAAATATATTAATTTCATTGGCACTGCAGGATAAATTCCAATCAATGGGTTGCTCTTATATCGTTGTAATATGAAAGAATATAAAGTTATAAATTCAGAAGAATTCTCTTTATTCATATTTACTCGTATACTAATTCGTATTTCTGGGGCAGAAGATGCTAGCAAGTCTATATTCTTTTTATAGTTCTAGAAAAAGTATCGTTTTCATTTTTGTGAATTTTATCTTGTTGTGAGTCTCTTTTTAATCCATCTAGCGTAATTTGTATGTGTTGTAACTTCATCTCCTTAAAGAGTTTTATAATATCCGGTGATATCAAGAACCCATTAGAGATTATTGAGAAAGAATAATTTTTATCGGGAATCAGAATCATCTTACGATAAAGTGATTCTATTTGCTTAATGCCTAGAAGAGGTTCTCCTCCAAACCAAACTACGTGAATATTTTTGTCCGCGTCACGTACCGTGCTTAGCCGATGCGCCACGACCACCACCGTCCGTCCTTTGTAGAAGGCGTGCAACTGCTCCATGATCTCCCGCTCGTTGTTGGCGTCCAAAGCGTTCGTGGCCTCGTCAAGGAAGATGAAGTCGGGATTCTTGTACACCGCCCGGGCGATCAGGATACGCTGTCTCTGCCCTTGGCTCACTCCGTTTCCCTCCATGCCGATCTTCGTATTATAGCCCAACGGGAGAGAATCGATGAAATCCCGGATATTCGCCACCGTCACGGCATGCAGCAGGCGTTCCTTGTCCACCACCTCTTCGCCGGGGGCGATGTTGTTGGCGATCGTATCCGAGAAGATAAAACCATCCTGCATAACCGAACCGGTCTTGCTACGCCATACGTGAGGATTCAAGTTCTTGAGGGAGGTATCGCCGATCCTCACATCCCCCTTGTTGGGGTTGTAAAAACCGAGCAGGAGTTTCACGATCGTCGTTTTTCCGCTCCCGCTGGCCCCCACGATGGCGGTCACCCTGTTATGGGGTATCGTCAGGTTGATATCCTCCAGCACGTAATCCCGGTCCGCGCCGTCATAGCTGAAGCTGAGGTTTTCCAGCCGTAGCGTCCTGTCATCGGGAAGAACATTCAGCCTTATCCCGCCTGCCTGTTCCTCGTCCTCCTTCCCGTGTATCTCGCCGAGCCGCTCCAGACTGATCTTCGCGTCCTGTAGGGATCGTGAGAAATCGATCAATTGCTCGATAGGCGAAGAGAGCTGCCCCACGATGTAGGTCACCGACATCATCATACCCAGCGTCATATCCCCTTGCACGACGGCCCGCGCCGCGATGAAGGAGATGAGTATGTTCGTGGTCTGGTTGAAAAAGACCGCCCCGAGTTGCTGATATTGTTGTAACGCCAACCCCTTGATCCCTATCTTGAAAAGTTTTACCTGTATCCGTTCCCATTTCCATCGCATCTTGGTCTCGCAATTATTGAGCTTGATCTCCTGCATTCCGGTGATGAGCTGGAATAGGTTGCTTTGCTCCCCGGCCGCTTGCGAGAAACGCTTTACGTCCAGCTCCCTCCTCCATCTCATGAAGGCGAGTACCCACGCCACGTATAAGCCGTTACCCGCCAAGAAGAGTCCCAGTATGGTCCAGTCATAGTAGGCGAGCACGAACCCGAACACGATGAAGTTGACAAAAGAGAAGAGCGTATTGATGGATGTCCCGGTCATGAAAGCCTTCAATAATATAGATTCATCTTTAAATAAAATACAAAATTTGTTTATAGGTAAATCATATATTTTACTCAATAGATTTTGTGTACTATTTGACAAGCAAATAATCTTATCAACTTGTTCAAATACATTTTTTTCTTTTTCGCATATTTCTTTGATATTTTTTTCCAAAGGATTTTTGATACTGTCTAATTCTTTGTAAAGAATACTTTTTAAATAAGAATAATTTCCTTTTATTTTAAAGCACCAATCCATATAATGAATAGTAAAGCAACATCGTCCTTTAGAAAAAAAAGCACGAAATGTATTTAACAGATGAATGTGCTGATAATAATTGATATGTAATATGATATTCTCTTTACTATGCGAGCTAAAGTAAGGAAATATTAGATACCATATATTCTTATAATAAGTTTTTATTCTAATTTCTGGATCATTATTTTGTATCGTATCAGGTATATGATAATAATCTATATCTCCTTTGCGTTCTATATAAAAATCATTTTTTGTTGAACGACAACATATCACGCTAAGATGAATCCCTTGCTTCTGTGAAAGAATTAAACAAAGTTGCTTTATATATGTGCCAATTCCATATTGGGATGCTCTGGATTCTTCATTAACAAGAATAATCTGTATCATATGCTTGTCCTATTTTATTTTGTTTTCAACTTCCCTATAAAAACGATACAATTGTCATCATCAGTAATTTGATTATTCAACTTCTTCACTTTACTCAATACTTCTGGGAATAATTTTTGAGTGGAAGTCAGAACCTTTTCCAATTGCTCTTTTAATGCGTAAGGTTCCATGATCGCAGTGAAATAACCTCGATTGAAGGACGGATTGGTAGGCCCATCTATATTCCCTAGCATATTCCATTTCAAATTCACGAAACAACCTTTAAGGCTTTGTTTGTCTACTAGGATTTTCGGGAAACGGGGTAACTCATTATTCCATGAGGTCTGTGTATACCAAGTGACTAGAAAGTGATTGGGCAGCTCCGTGAAATAATGGCAGATCGGCTCATTACAATTATGAAGATAGAAGTCGGAAGCGGTGGTATTCAAGGATTCCCGTACCTCATAATCGTAAGTGCTTGGGATCAACATGAATTGGTCGGAGACCGGATATTCTTGGATGATATTGCCTTCGAAATCCTGCGTCCAGATCAATGCGGTGGGAGTTCCCTGAAAAGGTATGCACATGACGGTTACTGTTTTTTTCTCGGCATTGATGACGAACCGGCCTTTATGGGTTATATAGGCCAGAGGAATGTGTTTTTGTGGCTGCCCGTCGAAGTCAAACACTAATATCTTAGAGGCACGAATCTCCATTAGATAGATTTTATTATTACTTTCATCTAAATACTGATCATAAATAAATAGGTTATATTCTATTCATGACCTTATTGATTTAAATAAAATTGAATGTATCACATATTATATTCATTGTATTTCCGCTATTCATAATTAGATATAGAAGGACATAGATACTTGTTTACGCAGTTTTTGCATGAAACATAATCTCTTGTAAAGAACCAAGGTTTAAAATAGTTTTCTATTTCAGAATAAACAATTTCAGACAATTTTTGATCTTGAATATTTCCAATCGTAGGAAAGTTTACGTTAGAATACACTTCTCCTGTAGGGAAAATGGTTAATTTGCCAAAAAGATTATCATTCAGTATTTGTTTTCTGAAAATATGCTGTTTTGTGTTTTTTTGTTCTATAATATCTTTAAAATCATTATAAATATATTCTTTGAAGAAATCCATATTATCTCCTGTATACCAAGGTATATAATCAACATTTGTGAATTTCCCGAGGTTGTTTTTAGATAAAAAAATAACGTCATTCTTATTAGAAGCGATTAGACTCCAAGTGATATTATATTCATTAAATAAGTTTATATAACTATTTAACTCTTCATAATCTACAGGTAAATGAACCATTATCATTATTGAAAATTGCGGATTTGTTAACAATTGTTTCAAATCTTCTTTGTTGTATTTTTTATATGGTAATATTATCTGTGTTTTAATACTGTACTGGCGGGAGAGTGATAACAGATAGGAAAAAAGCTCTTTTTTTTCTATTGTAGCCGGTATGATATTTATTTTATCTATTTGACAAATAGATAATTGTTCTATTATCTCTAGATATTTTGCATGTGATAATTTTTGTTTTTCTGTATATGTGGGATATAAGAATTGCTTATAGCAATCTTTATACATTGGATTTAAATCAAAACCTTGATTTTCTAAATAAAAGGTCACTTCATGGAGATGAAATAGTGCATTTTCTCCCAGTAAATTGTATTCTTTTGTCTTTGGATTATTAGGATGATGAAGAATCCGTAAAATAGGCTTAGAGATAAAAGGTGGAATACCTCTAATGTTTTTGATTATATCACCTGAAAATGTATTCCTTATCTTTTTTATGAATTCTGTAAATTGCGAATCTCTTAATTGATACTCATAAATACCTACACAATAGGTTTTATTTGTATTATGAAGAATTGATAAGACTGTATTTATTGTCTTTCCATATAGGGAACAATCAATATAAGTTGAATTTAATGTATTGTATATTACATATTGATTTTTACTGTAAAAAAGAAATGTGTAAGATTCTAAATAGAACCAATGAGTATAATTTTCCATGTTCAATCTATTAATATTTCGTTTTCTATTCTATCTAATAAATCAGGATGCTTTTCTAAAGCGTATATGTAGGTGGAAAAATATCGATTGACATCTTCATTTCCAAGATAATAAGGACATACGGTTTGACCTTCCTCATCTTTGGGTAAATAAAACACGCAGATCTCACAATTTTTCCACAACAAGCATTTTTTGCATTTATCAACTATAGGAGTATAAAGTTTCAAATACAGTTGTTTAACTTCCTTGCTATCCAAATTTATTTTACCATCTCTCACATAGCCTAGCGGATACTGTTGTCCAACCTTCTCGCAAGGTAATATTTTCCCTTGTATTGTCAAAAATATCTTTTTAGAAAAAGGTACACAGGTGCTTGTTGGAAAATATTTGATATCTTTATCTTGGAAAAATAGGTCTGGGATGGTTTTGTAAGTATTGCCAAAATACGATTGCATGAAAATATCTAATTGCACAATATGGGAATCATCTGCAATCTCCTTCAAATAGCTACTTCCACAGTTTACCGCTTGCTTTATGCTGTCTTCTTTAGAATGAAACATTCTATTAAATTCTTCTTTCTTGTCTTCAGCAATTCCATTTCTATTCAATTCAGATATATAAGGTGTTTTGTCAAAGTTAGTCTTTATGTAGCTATAAATTTGATCAACAGAGTTTTTATCGTGCAATACAGAGTTGAAATTTACATTGGAATCAAAATAATTAGGATGATTATCTTTTAATTTTTTGATATTAGCAAATACAATATCGAAAGACTCTTTCCCTTCCTTTTTTACCCGATATATATTATTCTGTTTGGATCCATCAATGCTTATCAATAAATGCACATCATTCTCGACAAGATAATTCATATATTTAGGCAATAATATCGCATTTGTCGTTAAATTATATACAAATGTTATCCCCTTTATCTTCACTGCATTTAAGTAGTTAATTATTTTTTCAATTAATATCATATTGACTAAAGGTTCTCCTCCAAAAAATCCTATGTTTATGGTATTATTGAATGATATATTACGATATGATTTCCATAGTGATATTAAATAGTCAATTAGAATTTTAACATTATTAAATTCTTGTTTGCCTCTATTGCGTTCATCTTGATTTGAATATAAGTCTCCATAACTACAGTATTTGCAAGATAAATTACATTCATCCGTTACCTCAATAAGTAATTGATTTAGGTTTGCTAACTCTGATTCTATACAAGATGTATCATATTCAATCTCCATATTGGGGATTTTTTTCTCGAAAAAATTATTCTCTCTCAAGAAGAAATCTTTTTGTTTATAATATTCATATGCATTCTTGTCCATATCTATATCAACATATTCATTTTCAGAGGGAGACAATAATATGCTATTTATATATGAACTATAAATATATGTATATCCGGATTTTGATATAACTGGTTGTATCATAATTTATTATTTAATTAGCTTTTGATATCACTAGCATTTCGCACATATTGAAATTGGTATAATAGTTAATTGACATTCAATATCTATCTTAGTGGAAGTAAGAACTTCTTATTTCTTATTAAAGAAATAAGAAGTTCTTTAAAGTGACAGATATCCGCTATAAGATACATCTTATAACAGAAAAATCTTATCTTACTTCAGAAAAGGTTAGTAACCCCATCCATATCCACCACCCGGAGAATAAAGATCTCCTGAATGATTTGCGCTAGCATTAGCTGAGCCGCCTCCACCTCCGCAAATGCAGCATCCACCGCCTTTGAGTTTTTTTAGCTCTTTTTTTTCTAACTCATTTTTGCTGAGTTGAGAAAGTTTCAATTTACGTACTTGTTTCATAACGATAAATTTAAATTGTTTATAAATATGAAATTAGCCAGAATAGACTGGTGTTTCTTCTAATATCCATCTAAGTCCATATCCTGAACTTCCTTGATGTAGACCAAGTTCCCATGAATGGATATCCTCATTTTTGGGAAATGATCCTATAATTTGCAATATAGCTTGTTTTTTATCCAATATTATCTTATTATTACAAATAAGATTCCATTCTAATAAAAATAGATCATCGAAATTTGTATGAATTGCTGTTATATCTGCGTTGTTAATTCGTATATTTATATAACTAGATATTCCCATTAGTCCTGTCTCCAAACTAAGATCTTTTATTCTTCGTAAATCCCGCTCCATGACTTTTTTATCGATTTCTGTAAGGATTTCATTGGAATCCCCTTCCATGAACCCATTTTGAATTAGATATTCGATTCCCCAGCCGATTCCACATAATCCAGTCTCCAGATTTATAGGCAATGTCTCTGGAATATTCTCGCAGATTTCTTCGAGCAGTTCCCCTGCAAAGTCATCATATATAGCTGAGTCTGTATATCTTGCGTAGTGCGCAAAGAATAGCACAACTCCCATCTTTCCATGGAATAAACCAATATCCTCTATGTCGATTGAATGCAAAATCAGATGATTCGCTATTCTTCGTAATAATATGTCTTTTTCTGTATTCATCTTACCAACACTCAATTTTAGTATTTAAATCTTTTGCAAAGCCTAGCAATAATTCTTTTTGATAAGTTTTGCTTGATGTCAAACAAACAACCTTACTTGGGTTTAAGATTCGTAAAATCGTCTCAAACGTATTTGCGTATAAGAACAGTCTAGGAAAATTTTGTTCAATGCTATCATTCTCAAATACCTTTTGTTCGGAAAATTCAACTTGTACAGCTGTAACTGTTTCCGGTAGTTCTGTATCATCTGGAATCTCATATTCAGATAATAATAGAATTGGAATCTCTTCTTTTTGTAAAAAAGTCGATATATGAGCCAATTCTTCCTTGTCCACTAGGTAAACCAAGCAACATCTTTTATATGGAGATAAAAGCTTTGTCCAAAGATGATTATCTATATTAAAGTTATTTGTGGTATTCCTTTTCTTTTCTATCCATTCAAAATGATTCAAGAAATTAGAGATGTTGTGAATAGACTCCTCGATAGATTTTCCGGCGATACGGGAACGTATATAATCCATTTGTTCTTTCGAAATGAAAGACAGTATATATACGAACAATGCGTTTTTTATGGAATGGTTGCCAAGCATGAGTCTTAGGGTATCCCGGACCTCATATTCTTGAATAGCAGTTCTTATATATTCTTGTATGATTGTATCAAACTCGATTTTGTATTTTCCCAAATCCAGCGAACTCATCTTTTCTTGAGACTCCTCTTGTCTCCAATTTTCCAATGTGCGCCAAGGAATTGAATGACGTTGCGCAGAATAGAAATAAGAAAACATGGATTCAAAGCGTGAACGTATGAATAAATTTTTCCTTCTTTTCAGCTTTGAATAATTACATTTCTTGAATTTTTCTAGAGAAATGAAGCGATCCTTTGCTTTTTCATACCAATATTGATAAGTTTCAGTGTGCTTTTGAAGACATGGACGTAAATGAAACCATATCAGACCACCATCAAATAGCTTTTTATTGTGAAACATTACTTCCAGAACTTGATTGTAGCCGGGAGCTTTTGGCAAATAACAAGCTTGGTAGGTCATTTCTTCAGAGACCTCGAAAAAGAAAAGATCTCGCACTCCGTTGAATGGGCATAGAATGTCCCGGTAGGTTGTGTCTATCTTTTCGTCTCCTAAAAAAGTAAGCCATTCTCCGTTTTTTTGTAACACATTGATACCAGAGAGGGATACCAATATTTTATCTTGCTTGATTCTTTTTTTCAAATAGGAAAAATAGAAAGGAACCATCTTTATCGCTAACCAGTCTTGCCATTTTCTTTTTGGACTTTTGTCCTTTTTAAAATTATGCAGGTAAGATGTATATAGCTTATAAGCAATTTGTTCCAAAGGGTTGATCCGGACTTTTTGCTCGGTGCGGTAGGCATCACAATATTTTTTGAATGATTCGGAAAAAAATAGCTGATCTGAATCTATCTTGATCGCATAGCGATAGGTTACTTTTGAAATCGCATAATTCGTGTATCCGGAAAGGAGATGAATTGAATCCTTCGGCAAATTCATGGTCTCTTGGAATTGTTCATCCGTTAAATCTATAGGATAGATATAGGGTTGGTATTCAAAGATTTTGATCTTGTAGGGGTATTTGCTCTGTTTTCTTTTAAGTATATTAGCTGTCTCATCTGTACAATTGTGATATACCGCAATCAGCTCATCTAATCCTTCAATACAGGACTCTATGCAAGCGTCTAGGAAATCCGCACTGTTTTGGCAGCGCAATATACCCGTTACCCCTAAAGGGCGTTCTTTTGTCAATTGTGATAAATCGACAGTGTATTCGGTATAGTCCTGTTGCTTAGAGCTCATGGTAATTAAATTATTGATTCATTTCTAATTGATTTTGAGAAAAACAAGTTTCCCAAATTTTTTTCTGTATATAGCTCTCTCTATAAGGACTATATGGCAAATCTCTTTGTGCATCTTCTCCTATGTACTCTTTTCTAAACATTAAATATGTATGATAATCTTTTAGTGTATCGTCATTCAAAATTTCTGTTTCTTGTATCTTTATATCTATATCCGATAATACATCTTTGATCTCACCGGTAATAAAACGTTCTCTTAATAGATAGGTGATTCCCCATCCAATGCCACATAATCCATCTGACAAATCAAGAGATAAATCATCCGGAAGCTCCATTATAGATTCTAATATCTCGTCCGCGAATTGTTCATATAAAGCATCTCCACTATAACGACTGTATTCATAAAATAGGATAGTCATGCCTAGCTTACCGTTATACAATCCGGTATGCTCTAGAGCCTCTGTTTTCAGTACCCCGTAACGGAGTAGGTCTTTTAGTATGCCTTTGTATTGAATGAATAACTCTTTCATATCGTTCATTAATTGTAAAATGAAAAATTCGTACCCCAGCTACCAAAAAAATAATGAGAACAATATGCTTCCTTTATTTTTTCATGGAATGAGGCGGTCTCTCCCTGATAGATATATGAACCCATGTCATCTTTCGTCACAGGCGTTACTTTTGAATAAGGGAAAAGAGTAACCTTGTATCTTTTCTTCAAGGTATTAAATATCCGTGATATCATCAATGGGCCTGTTGTATGCATCACCTTTTGTGCTGGATAGTCCCGTAACATTGCATCAGTAATTTCTTTTAAAATGTCTATCCATCCTCCGCATCTTGGCTCAGAAACCATAAATGCATTTCCTATTAGGGTGGACATACTTGAGTTGAAATTATGCTCCGGGGGCTCTTCGCCAAATCCTATCATCACGTCTTCTAATAATGGCTCGATAGGCTTAAAACATTCCGTATCCAAATCCGTATAGACTCCCCCATATACATATAATATCATATAGCGAATCGTGTCCCAACGTTGTACATTGTATGGAAAACTTCTATACATGGAAAGATACTCCGGAAAATGTTTTTCTACCAACTCATCCATTTCCTCTCCGTTCCAAAGGTGATATTCCCAATCTGGATTCTGCTCTCGCCAAGTTCTTGCCAAGATTTGTAAGCGGGTGGGCATACATGGTTCTGTACGCCCCTCCCAGACTTGATGTATGATTTTAGGGATTGCCATATGCTTTATTTAATCTCGAATTCTCCAACTAGCCATCCTAACTTATGAATCAAGACTGCTTGGTATGTGTCTGTTTCTATCCCGTCCAATGGAATGTTGATAATATCTCCTGTTTCTCCGGAAAGTATATTCTCATACATTATATTACCTGCATGATCCATGATGCGGATCGTTAGATCATTTAATGCTTCCGTGAAATGAACACTCAAAATATTTCCTTCTATAGATAAGGTAGGAGGTAATACGTGGATGGAGCGATAACGTTCATCATCCCATTTCCCGTGTGCCGGGATGTCATCTCCATAAGCAAATGTGATGGAGAGAAATGATCCTAAAAGAATACATAAGGCTAACAAATGTGTTTTCATAACGCTATTACTATTTTTATTAGTAGTGTAATTACGATTTGTGTTGATAAAGATCAGTGAAAAAGCAACAGAAAAATGAACAAAAAACGAACAAGAGCATAATTATGCAAAAAAGATTTGTGCATTTTTTGTTTAGTTCCTTGGCTGATATCTAGTATAGTGTTATAAATTAGATATATAGCAGTCTAGATCTTTGGCATTTCCCTTCTTGCCAGTTAACTTCTCATATAATCTTTTTCGATAAATGGAGGCGTTTCCCAAATTGAGTAGGATCGCGATCGCTCCCGGCTTTACCCCTATTTTGATCAGATAGCAGATCTTTTTCTCGGATTCGTTCAAGGGAACAGACTCTTGTAAACCTATCGCAAAGTTGGGGAAACACGCTTCTACCGTAACGAAAAGCTTGTTCCAATCGTCGTTTGTTGGAGTCCAAGATATGGGGGAGCGAAACTTGTCATACAATCGTCCTACCTGTAATTGCGCTAACTTCTCCTTCCTTGTTTCCTCTTGGTTTCTTAAATTGGAATTCTCTGTTTTGAGGATGGAAATGTCTCGCTCCAGGCTTTCTTTGATATGGGATAATTTCTCCTGTTGTTGTTCTTTTATTTTATGTTCCTGTATGTCATGTAGCAAACTATTCTTGACAGAGGACAAGTCTTTTATCTCTTGCTCTTTTTTAAGGATTTGTTTCTCATTGTCTTTTAATCGTCGTAATGCGTTTTTTCGCTCCTGCCTATAACGGATGAACGTGAAAATGCTTCCTACTAGTAGAACATGGCAGCCTATTATGGATAAAGTATAAAAGAACTTCTGTTGGGAAGCGTAAAGTCGTGCTTCCCATAAGTCTCGCTCAATGTCATTGTATGAATAGAACGCTTGTACATTCCGGATAGATTCGGCCTGCATTTCCTTTTCTATAGAATCCCGTATCGACTCGTATCTATGGGATAATGAAGCTGCTAGCTCCCATTGCTTTTGAGCGAAGGCGATTTCTTTTAACTGGAAAAGTCCTCCGGCACGTGTCTTAGGCAAAGGTGCGGAATCTGCGCATGCTTGTAGGTAGAAACGAGCTGAGTCAATTTGACAGTTTTTTTTATAAAGTTCACCAAGCACTAGGTATACGGGATATTTGGCTTGTGGTTTCACTATATTTTGTAAAGATGTCTGTAATAATCCATGTGCTTCTTCCAAGCGTTGTTCTTCTATATAAAGGCCGGCCAATTCCGTATAAACGGAAGGGAGGATGTTCTTTCCCATTAAGGCGATCGCTTTTTGGTTACAGATGATCGCACTGTCTTGATATCCCAGCATCAAGAAGGTTCGGCCTAAGTCCCGTAACGCAAATACTTGCCCCATTGAGTCTTTTAGCATACGGAAATCCTCAACGGCCTTTTTCTGAAAGGGTAACGCTTTGTCGTAAACCGTTTGGTAGGTATAGAGCATACCTATATTATTATTGATTCTGCCGAGTAACGCATAGTCCTTAATCTGTTCCTCTTCTCTCAATGCCTTGAGATAATATTCCTGTGCCTTTAGGGGCTGATTTAAGTCTTGGTTGATCCGCCCCTTATAGAACCAAGCTTTCGCTTTTCGTTCCAGATCGTCTGTTTCCTCATAATAATCCGTCGCGATCGTGATCAGCGAGTCGGTTTCATGCTTAACAAAAGTCTTGTCTTGTGCTTCTGTTAACAGCAAATAATAATGTGCCTTATCTTTTCGGGATAGGTTTTCTTTGTTCTCTATTTGTTCAAGGAGCATTAGCGCGCTATCCGGATGTTGGGGCATAAGGTTCTCTACTTTCCGGAAGTCTATGGTTTGATGCCCCATCCCATCGCAAGAGATCCATATAATAGGTATTAGAATTAACAGGAAAACAATGTTTTTCTTCATTTGCGTGTTATTTGTTGAGGGTAAAAATAATACAAAAAGACGAGAATATCTTGGCTGGAAATCCCGACTTTTTGGATCTATTTTTATTACCATTACAACATCTTGAATAGCAGATGGTTACGCCAGAAACAAGTCATCCGTTTATGGCTTGACAAGTGAATAACTAACGGCTTCTCAAGTGAATAACTAACGAGTAGGGGTAGCCGTCAGTTAACGGCTTGGGAAGTGATCAGTTATTCACTTTGACATGATACAGATTTACTTCACACGTAATTAACAATTAAAAGAACGTGTGTAACATGTCAAACAAGTTAAGAGAACGTAAAAATTACAGCATGGAGTTCAAGCTCCGTATGCTGAAGGAGTATTATGAGAGTGGCTCAACCAAGTACAGGCTATGTAAGAAATATTCGGTTGATTACGTGACCTTCAGTCGCTGGGAAGGTTATTTTGAGTCAAAAACGCTATCTTTACCGTCCGATCTGACAGAGTTAGAGCATCAGGTATATATGGCACGAAAGAAATCCGAATCATCCAAGGCGACCGGTCCCCAAACGGAGAGCGAGAGGCTCCGGGAGGAGAACTTGCGCCTACGCAAGGCGTTGGCCTACTCAGAGTTGCGCAATGAGGCTCTGCATGAGCTTCTTAAGATCGGTCGGGAACAATATGGCATCGACCTGCTAAAAAAGCTGGCGCCAAGCGGTAGACAACCTTCGGCTCAGGCATCCCAAGGAATCGATCGGTAGCCTGAGCGGGCTGTTTGGCAAGACAAGAGAAGGTTATTACCCGTGAGCAAGGAGAAACGCATGCGCAGGGAATTGTCAGAGAAAGAGATACTTGACACCGTGAGGGATATCCGGCATGAGGCTCCGGGCATCGGGGCGTACAAGCTGTACCTGATGCTCAAGGAACTCTATCCGGACGAGATGCGTGGCCGGGACTGGTTCTACGGGCTGATGCACGAGTCACACCTGATGCTGAAGCCCGGGAAGCGCCGTCACACGACAAGCTCCAACCATCCTTACAGGAAGTACAAGAACATGATCAAGGGATTGACCGTCAACAGGATCAACCAATTGTGGGTGGCCGACATCACCTATATCGACACCGATGAGGGCGTGGCCTACCTGCATCTCCTGACGGACGCGTTCACGCATGAGATCATAGGCTGGGTCCTTTCCGACAGCCTAGTCGCCTCCAATACCGTGACGGCTCTGGACATGGGTATCTCGCACGTGTCACCCCTAGGGTTCGATGGACTGATCCACCACTCCGACCGCGGCGTTCAATATTGTTGTAATCAATATATTGATCGTCTACAGGCCATTAAAGCCACGATCAGCATGACGGAGGACTACAAGCCTACCGACAACGCGATCGCCGAGCGGGTCAACGGCATCATCAAGCAGGAATGGCTCTACAGGATGAAACGCCCCCCGGACGTGGTGGTCGCAAGGGATTTGTTGGCGAGGATCATAGACTTCTACAACAATAGGAGACCGCATAGGAGCAACAGAGACATGCTCCCACCTGTCAGGTTCCGAGAAGCTCTGACTTGTATGTGATCGCTCAATGGAGGCTTTGCGCCTCCAGCCGCGAGGCTTCCTCCGCAGTGGTTTTTTCATGGTTGTTTTGCATGGAAAAAGAAAAACGGTATTTTTGCCGCTGTGAACCGGTTCAGGAAACAACTTTCAACCCTGTGAAGTTTTTCAGGAGAAGCTTCTCTAAGATGTGAAGTACCTTAGAAAATAACAGTAAAATCTGTGAAGTAAATTTAGGCATAGTCACTTGAGAAGCCTTTTCCCAGAGAAGATATACTTACTTTGCCGATGAAGTATATCTTCTCCGGGCATAGGATATATACTTCATCCGCAAAGTAAGTATATATGGATAAAACAGGCTTTTTTATCCAACCAGCCATCGTTCTATATTCCGGGTCTCTGAGGAGAAGTTCGCGCCGATCTTGATCACTTGCCGTTTATCAGCGGCGAAGGGTAGGGCATAACCTTTCTCCTCGATCTGCCGGAGGGCCTCCTCTGCGGTTCCGTTGAGCTTGAACTCCATGATATAGACGTAGCGGTCGGTTTGCAGGACGAGGTCGATGCGCCCGTTCGAGGTGTGGTATTCCACTTGCGTGTACAGTCCGACCAGCTTGAAGACGATGAAGAGGACGTTTCGGTAATGCAGCTCCGTGTCCCGTTCCGGGTTCCGGCCAATAATCGCCTCGTAAGAGGTATCGGCGAAGAAGCCTTGTAGGCGGTGGAAGAAGGCGTCGTAGTCTCCTGCCCGTACCTCTCTCACAAAGCGGCCTATCTCGAAAGGAGACTTCGAGGCTTGAATGTTCGTATAGAACGGCAGTAAGTATTTCATGAAACCCTCCTCTACCTCTTGGTTCGGGAAACCTAAGCGATAGATCTTGAATTCCGGCTCGTAATCCTTGATCGTGAGGTATCCGCTTTGGTAGATGACGGGGATGGGATTGTTCGAAGCGGAGTCGATGCTGTTCAACACGTCGGCGTCGGTCTCGGTGTTGGCCATGTCGTACAGGTCGTAATTCGTTCGTTTCAGCAACTCCACCAAGTAAGTGGGCGTGCCCGTCTCGAACCAATAATCGCTGAGCCGCATATACTTGAAGGTATTCAGCAGGCTGAAAGGGTTATAAATGCCCGGTCCCCCGGCCACGAAATGATAGCCGTCGTACCGTTTCCGTAGCAAGGATCGGGCCTCCTCGTATGTCCGCTCAAGGGCAGAGGCCAACGTATGGATGTCCTCATCGAAATGCGTACGCAGCTCCGTTTCCGTGATGCCGCAAATGGCGGCGTAAGGCTCTCGCATGGATATATCGTCCAGATTGTTGAGGTCGCTGAAGACGCTTACCTTCCCGAACTTGGTCACGCCGGTCAGTAGGGCGAAGCGTATAGCCCTGTCCATAGTCTTCAACACACCGTAGAAGGGTTTGAGCATGTTCCGGAACCGGTTTTGCATCTCTTCGTCGTGCAAGTTCTGTAGCAAGGGCTTGTCGTACTCGTCGATCAGGATCACGGCCCGCTGTCCGGTTTTGCGGTAGGCCCGGTCGATGATTCCGGCGAAGCGGAGGGGCAGGGTCTCCTCGGTAGGCCGTGTCCCATACTCCTCCTCATATCTGGACAAGGTATCATTTAATATCTTATACAAGCTGTCAGGGGCGTCGTAGTGGGAGATATTCAAGTCGAAATGCAAGATCGGATGCTTGGTCCACTCTTTCTCCAGCTTCTCCATGGCCAGTCCCTCGAACAGCTCCTTTTTCCCTTGGAAATAGGCCTCCAGCGTGGATAGCAGCAGACTCTTCCCGAATCGACGCGGGCGGCTGAGGAAATAGTAGCTTCCTGTTTTCACCAATTGATAGATCAAGGCGGTCTTATCAATGTAGAGATAGCCGTCCTTGCGGATCTTCTCGAAGTTCTGTATGCCGATGGGGTAAATAGTCTGGTTCATATCGTCTTGTGTTTAATGTGACTCATAGACAAAGATATGAAAAAAACACGTACATGTTTTCAAAAAAAGACGTACATGTTTTCGGAAAAACACGTACGTCTTTTTTTAAAGGCTTTATAGAGTATGATTCTACCTAGTACTTGAAGCTTCCTCCCCCCAAGAATTCACGGAGCAAGGAAGTTCCGGGAAGTTCCTCCGTCGGGATGTAATTAAAGTAGCGGAGGAAACGGAGCAAACGATACGCCTCCGCATTCGCCTTACTACTCTCCGGCACTTGCGCGAGGATCGGTTCCGCAAATTTGCGCAAGGCGGCCAGCTCATACAACATGGCGCTGTTAAACATAGCGTCCGCATTCTCCTGATACGGAAAGATCCATTTATCCTCACCCCGGCGAACGCTCGGCCAACGGTTGATCGTATCTTCCGCCGAATATCCCCTAAAGCGATAATCCCGGATGATACGGCGCAGCAGACGATTATCCGTCGTCGGTATCCAATTATGGTTATCCAAAGAGATAGAGGTCAAGACCGAGACATATACCCGATATTTATATTTATCATCGATAAACTCCGTCAGCTCCGGATTCAAGGCATGGATACCTTCTATCACCAAGATCGAGTTCTCACGAAGCTTAAGCTTCTTCCCTTTGAAAACCCGTTGGCCGGTCTCGAAATTAAAAGTCGGCAAATCGATCTCTTCCCCGGATAACAACTTCTTCAAATCCTTATTAAAATAGGGTAAATCCAGCGCATACAAGGATTCAAAATCATACTCGCCATGCTCATCCTTCGGTGTATCTTCCCGGTTCAAGAAATAATCATCCAAGGAAATTCCTACCGGATGAAGCAGGTTAGTTGTTAATTGCACTTGCAAACGCTTGCAAAACGTAGTCTTTCCCGAAGAAGAAGGGCCAGAGATCAAGACGATACGGATGCCCTCTTTATATCCATCGGCGATCTTTTCGGCGATCTTAGCAACCTGTTTTTCCTGCATCGCCTCAGAGACAAGGATTATATCCTGAGAGCGGCCTTTCTCTATCGCTAAATTCAAATCCCCCACATTATCTAAGCCGACAGTCCGCTGCAATGTAAGGTGTTCCTTATAAGCCTCGAACATCTTATCCTGCTTGATGACAGGCTGCAATTCCATCGGATCGGTCTGCTTCGGAATACGGAGCAAAACGCCATCCATATACGGTTCCAAGTCAAACAATTGGATATAGCCGGTCGAAGGGGTTAAACAGCCATAAAAGAAGTTGATATAACCTTCCAACTCATAATAAGAGGTATAAGGCAATCCCGCCGTCTCTATTAAGCGAGCCTTATCATTCATACCCCGCTCCCTGAACAATACGGCGGCATCCACCGTACGGACACTCTTATGGAGGAAAGGAAGATCCGCGTCAATCAACTCCCACATACGTTTCTTGATCCTCTCGATCGTCTCCAGATCGATGTTCTTGCCGTTATGGATCACGCAATAGTAACCTTTCGACACCGGATGTTCCAGATTTAAGGTCGCCGTCGGCCAAATATCATACACCGCCTTGGAAAATATATGGCAAAGCGAGCGGACATAGGTTCTCAATCCGGATAATTGAGTATAGTCGATAAATTCGATATCCTTCGGTTGCCAGCAACGGAAGTTCAAGCTTTCCGTCTTATTATTCACTTGCGCATTCATCGGCCTGTACCGAAGCGGAGCGCCAAGCGCCGTATAAATGTCCAACAACGAAGAACCAATGGGTACATCCTTGTAGGTATTATTATTTTTGCAGTAAATTGTTATTGTCTCAGACATACTATCTCAGTTATTATTTGTAAATTCGCCCCCTAAAGTTAGGAATATTAATCGGATATACAATCCACTTAAACGTAATTTAAATGGACTATTCTTTTTTTGATTTTCTCCGGCTGATCGGCTCCTTGGCGCTGTTCTTGTACGGAATGAAGATCATGAGTGAAGGGTTACAAAAATTTGCGGGTGACAGTTTACGTCGAATACTAACCGCGATGACCACAAACAGAGTGACCGGTGTGCTCACCGGCGTGTTAATAACGGCTCTCATCCAATCCTCATCGGCTACGACGGTTATGGTCGTGAGTTTCGTGAATGCCGGACTCTTGACGTTGACCCAATCCATCGGAGTCATTATGGGTGCCAACATCGGAACCACAGTAACGGCATGGCTTATCTCCGCCCTCGGTTTCAAGGTCGATATCGCCGCGTTCGCCCTTCCCCTTTTAGCTTTCGCTCTCCCACTCTTCTTCTCAGGAAAAAGCTCTCGCAAATCAATCGGCGAATTTGTCTTTGGTTTCGCGTTCCTGTTCATGGGGCTTCAAAGCTTAAAGGCAAACGCCCCGGACCTCGGAGCGAATCCGGAGATGCTGGCTTTCGTGCAGAATTATACGGATATGGGATTTTTCTCCATCATCTTGTTCTTATTTATCGGAGCGATCTTAACCATGATCGTACAAGCCTCCGCTGCCACGATGGCTATTACATTGATTATGTGTGCCAACGGCTGGATCGATTACCATTTGGGAGTCGCTTTGGTATTAGGCGAGAATATCGGAACTACGATTACGGCCAACTTAGCCGCATTAACCGGAAACACACAAGCACGACGAGCCGCGTTAGCGCACCTTGTTTTCAACGTTTTCGGTGTCATGTGGGTTTTGGTGCTCTTCTACCCTTTCACGAATGCCGTCTCATGGTTTGTTACCCATGTAATGAAGGTCAGTGATCCGGCTGTGGCGGTATCCTTTAAACTGGCAGCGTTCCACACAGCATTCAATATCAGTAATACTTTCATTATGATCTGGTTCGTAAGCTTGATCGAAAAGACCGTATGTACGCTTATCAAGCCCAAGGTGGAAGACGAGGAATACCGCCTTCGCTATATCACGGGAGGTATGTTATCCACCGCCGAGCTTTCTATCCTGCAAGCGCATAAAGAAATCTCATTATTCGCCGAGCGTACGGCTAGGATGTTTAATATGGTGAAAGAATTATTCTACGAGAAGAATGAGGAGACCTTCCTCAAGACTTATAGCCGCATCGAGAAATACGAGAATATCAGCGACCGCATGGAGATCGAGATCGCAAATTACTTGACTGAAGTATCGGAAGGCCGTTTGAGTTCTGAAAGTAAGGAAGAAATCCGTATCATGCTACGTGCCGTCTCGGAAATCGAGAGTATAGCGGATTCTTGTAATAACCTTGCCCGAAGTATCAAACGCAGAAACGAGTTCAAATCCGAATTCACGGAGGAGCAAAACAAGCACTTGGATCATATGTTCGAGCTGGTATCCGGGGCGTTAAATCGCATGAACCTAATTTTGCATAAACCGGAACTCGTACATGATGATATCAATCCTTCTTATAACATAGAGAACGAGATCAACAACTACCGTAACCAGTTGAAGAGCCGGAATATCGAAGATATCAACAATAAGCTGTACCAATATCAAGATGGCGTTTATTACATGGACATGGTTAGTGAAAGTGAAAAGCTGGGCGATTATGTATTAAATGTTGTTCAAGCGGTTATCGAGAAGAAAATATAGCGTATATTTGTCCTTAACAATATCAACAGCCCTTTTCCGTTATTGAGAGAAGGGCTGTTTTTAATATATATCCACTATGAATTATAAGTATTATACGATCGTTATCCTTGGCCTTTTAGCATTCTCCGCTTGCGAGAAAGATGATATCGATATTCCGGCAACCGACAATGAAGTAAATCAATGGATCGAGCAAACGATGCGAGAGAATTATCTTTGGTATTCCGAGTTCCCGGATAAAAGTTCCTTGGACTTTAGTCTTGATCCGGAGAGCTTCTTCAAGGGCCTGTTATCCGATAAAGACGGGAAAGAGCTTTCTGATGGCCATCATTACTTCTCCCAATTAGAGAAAGCGACCGTAACAAAGAGCATTTACGACGCGAACAACTCATACGGATTCGATTTCGCGACTTCCAACCTTAAAGACGGAGGCAGGACCTATAAAATAGCCATTGTCCTTTATGTATTAAAGGATTCACCCGCCGAAGAAGCCGGATTGAAACGGGGAGACTGGATACTTGGCGTAAACGGCTCCTTGGGTTCTATCCAAGACTATGATGTGTTGAGAAGCGGAGGCAGCGTATCCCTCCAACTAGGAAAAGAAACAGGAAACACCAAGGGATTCGTCTCCACCCGAAGAGTTACCTTGAACGCATCCCGAACGGTAGAAGACACCCCATTCCTAAAAGATTCCGTATACACATATGGCAATAAGCGAATCGGCTATTTGATGTACAACCATTTCGCCTCCGGACCGAATGAATACGATTATAGCGACACTAGTTATAATCTTTATTTGCAACAACTCTTCGAAAAATTCAAAAGTCGCAACGTCAATGAGTTCGTACTTGATTTACGCTATAATGGGGGTGGGCTTGTCAATTGCGCCCAATTACTGGCTTCGCTATTAGTCCGTGAAAACGTTTTAGGAGAACCTTTATGTATCATGGAGTATAACGATAAAAACTCCAATAAAAATGAGACCTTACCTTTGCTCAAAACGACCGAGGTCATGGCGGGAAACTTAAACCTACAACGGCTATTTGTTTTGACAGGTTCAACTACGGCTTCTGCCTCCGAACTTATCATTAACTCGCTACGATCTTATCTAGACGTTCGGGTTATCGGTAAGCAGACTTTTGGCAAGACCGTCGGTATGACGATCTACAATGAATCTAAAAAATATGGCTGGATACTTTCTCCCGTCACTTTCCATATTTATAATAAGGATCGGGAAGCTGATTATGAAGACGGATTTCATCCCGATGTAGCTATCGATGAATTCAAGAGTGATCTAGCTGAATTCGGAGATTTGAAGGATCCTTTATTAGGACAAGCTATTTACGAGATAACCGGCCAGTCACCGCTCTTACGATCCGCTACCCCGAGGGGCAACCGGGAAATCCAATATAATCCCCCGTTGTCCTATAAGGATAACTTATTACTGATTCCAAAAGACTAAAAACAAGATATATGGAAAGCGCATTTCTTAAAATCATAAACGCAAAAGTATTAACTCCTTCGGGTCTCCTACCAAACGGGCAAATCATCATCTCGGATGGGAAAATAGTGGAGATCACCGGGCAAAACCGGGAGATTCCTCATGCGGAGATCATCGACGCAAAAGGATATTATGTGGCTCCCGGCTGTATCGACACGCATGTACACGGCGGCAACGGACATGATTTCACGGAAGCTACCCCGAAAGCGTTCTATGCGATCACAAGAGCACATGCTTTACAGGGAACAACGGCTTTATATCCTACATTGGCAGCTGCCCCTATCGATACCTTCCGGGAAGCGATCAAGACCTGCGAGCACATCATGAACCACCCGGAACAGGGAGCCCGCATCATGGGATTACATCTCGAAGGCAACTATTTGAATATGGCTATGAAAGGCGGACAAGACCCTAATTATATTTACCCGCCCGATCCCCAAGAATATAAGGAATTACTAAACAGTACCCAATGTGTTAAACGCTGGAGCGCCGCCCCCGAGCTTGACGGGGCTTTGGAATTCGGTAAATATGCGTCAGCTCATGGTGTGTTGGTTTCACTAGCCCACACCACAGCCGATTATCTCCAAGTGAAAAAAGCATACGAAGCCGGATTCACCCATGCTACCCACTTCTACAATGCCATGACTTCCGTCCATAAAGACCGTGAGTATAAACATGAAGGAACAGTAGAAGGTATTTATCTCATGAAAGATATGACCGTTGAAGTTGTAGCCGATGGTATCCACGTACCGCCGGCAATCTTAAAGTTGGTATATCAAATCAAAGGGGTAGAACGTACGTCCTTAATCACGGACGCAATGGCCGCCGCCGCTTGCGATAACGGTACGGAACATTTTCCGGACTCCCGGGTAATTATCGAGGAAGGCGTATGTAAATTAGCCGATCGCTCAGCTATCGCGGGAAGTATAGCTACCGGAATCCGTTTGATCCGTACCCTAGTCGAGAAAGCGGAAATTCCATTGCACGACGCTGTTCGTATGGCTTCCGAAAGCCCAGCCCGCCTAATGGGTCTTTTAGACCGTAAAGGAACATTGGAGAAAGGAAAGGATGCCGATATCATCATTTTCAACAACGATATAGAGATTCAAGAGACCTTCATCGAAGGTAAACGGCTCTCCAAAGAATAAGAAATCCAATAAACAATGACTTCTCCTATCTTGTTTTTAGATAAATAAGGGCATGAATGTATATGGAAAACGTAAAAGAACATTACTGGAGATACTCATTGATCACCATTATATTAGGACTAGGGGTAATTCTATTTTTTAAGATTACCCCGTTTCTTGGAGGTATACTTGGAGCATTCACCATCTATATATTGCTGCGTGGACAGATGTTCCATCTGACAGAAAAGCTAAATATGAGACCGGCTTTTGCAGCTTTACTGTTACTGGGGGAAACAATCTTATGTTTCTTAATCCCAATCACATTGGCGATCTGGTTGGTAATCAACAAAACTCAAAATATTAATTTAGACCCGACTGTACTGCTAAATACAGGCCAACATATAGCGGATCTAGTTCAGGAAAAGACCGGGTTTGATGTACTGGATAGAGGAAACTTATTAAAAGTGGCCTCTATACTCCCACAAATCGGACAGTTTTTAGTGGGTAGCATAAGCAGTTTCGCCGTAAATGTCGTCGTCTTGATTTTCATTCTGTACTTCATGTTGATAGGCGGAAGAAAAATGGAAAACTATCTATACACCTTATTCCCCTTCAGTGATCAAAACAAGGATGAGGTACTCAACGAGATCAATATGATCGTAAAATCAAACGCCATAGGTATCCCTCTTTTGGCGGTTATACAAGGTATCGTAGCGGTGATCGGTTACTTTATCTTTCAGACTCCCGATCCGCTGTTATTTGGGTTTCTCACTTGTATCGCTACGATCATTCCCATTGTAGGGACCGCATTGGTCTGGGTTCCGTTGGCGGCTTATATGGCTTTAAACGGAGATTGGGTACATGCCTTGGGATTGGCTATTTATGCCTTGCTTGTCATTACGAACGTCGATAATCTGATTCGTTTTATCCTACAAAAGAAGTTGGCGGATATACATCCGTTAATCACCGTCTTCGGAGTCGTAATCGGGTTGTCCTTATTCGGATTTATGGGGATCATCTTCGGGCCGTTGTTATTATCCTTATTCCTTCTTTGTATAGATATCTTCAAGAAGAGCTATTTGGATAAATAAAGAGTATCTACAGGACAGGGTATCTTAAAAAGTCATACCTTTACACTACATTTTGAGTAAAATGAATTAATATGTCACGTAGAACAGTAAACAATTGGAAGCCTATCAAGGGGCAACCTCTCACCGAATTAGACAAGAAAATCCTATATATCCAAAATAAAGGACATTTAGTACCCACCCGCAAGCTTATCAAGACTCCAGAGCAGATTGAAGGCATCCGCAGAAGTAGCGTGATCAATACAGGGGTGCTGGACTTAATCCAGAAGGAGATTAAAGAAGGTATGTCTACAGCTGTTATCGATAAATTGGTGTATGATTATACGGTAGGGCATGGAGCGATTCCAGCCCCCTTAAACTATGAGGGGTTCCCTAAAAGTGTATGTACCTCTATCAACGAGGTCGTTTGTCACGGTATTCCCAGTGAGAAGGAGATCCTAAGAGACGGTGATATTATTAATGTGGATGTCTCAACGATTTTAGATGGTTATTATTCGGATGCGTCCCGCATGTTCATGATCGGGAACGTATCTCCGGAAAAGCAGAAATTGGTACAGGTCGCCAAGGAATGTCTGGAGATCGGTATGAAAGCGGCGAAGCCGTTCGGATTCGTCGGTGATATAGGCAACGCTATTCAAAAGCATGCGGAGAAAAACGGATTCTCTGTCGTACGGGATTTATGCGGACATGGCGTCGGTCTGGAATTCCATGAGGAACCGGAAGTTTGTCATTTCGGACGAAAAGGAACTGGGATGCTTTTAGTTCCGGGTATGGTCTTTACGATCGAGCCTATGATTAACATGGGTACTTGGAAAGTATTTATCGACGAGGAAGACGGTTGGACGGTCATCACCGAGGATGAACTACCCTCCGCCCAATGGGAACATACCTTCTTGATGACAGAGACAGGATTGGAAATTCTTACCTATTAATATCTAATGCAATTAACGCTTCCGGGCCTTTTCCCGGGCTACCTTTTCCTTTTCCCGCAAGGCTTCCTTGCGGGCTTTTTCCTTCTCTTTCAATTTTTGCTTGTATAAGCGTTCCTTCTCCTTGCGCTCTTTTTCCTTCTGTTTCAAGCGTTGCTTATAAGCACGTTCTTTTTCCTTACGAAGGTCCTCACGAGCTTTCAGTTTCGCCTTACGATCCGCTTCCGCTTGTTTCAGCTTAGCCTTGCGATCAGCTTCCAACTGTTTCTCTCGATCAGCCTTCGCTTTCAACAGGGCACGTTCTTCCTCCGCTTGCTTCTTGAGAAGTTCTTCCTGTTCTTTCGCTTTCTGCTCACGTAATTCCTTATCCGCCTTTTGCTGAGCCTCGAAAGCCTTACGAGCCTCTTCCTTGCGGGCTTCTTCTTCGGCAGCTTCCCGTTTACGGATCTCTTGGATTTCTTTCAAGGTCATGCCTTGATCCTCAACCGCCGGCTGAACAACAGGAACCGTATCCTTACGAAGGGTATCGACAGGCTGAATCTCCGGTTTGTCAAACGCAGGGACCTCAATCGTATCCGGGACGACTGGTATAGCGGGCTGTCGAACAGGTTCTTGAACAGGCCGTTGTTCCTCCTCCGGCTCTGTAACAGGTTGTTTTTCCGGTTCAACTTCTGGTTTCAATTCATCTGCCTCTTCCGGCACTTCGGCTTCTTCCTCCGTGATCATTTCATCTTCAGTCGCCTCCTCCTCCTTAGCGGCTTCCATACGGGCTTTCCAACGACCTGCCAGATCCGGTAATTCCTCACCGAAGCTCTCATCGAAGAAGGTGATATATTCATCCAAGGTCTTGCCACGCATCAAGGTCTCATAATTATCATCAGAGATCGGTAACACGGCAACCGCTTTATTCAAGGCCGTAGCATAACCATCCTTACCGTATATCATCTTATAATATTGGATAATCTCATCAAAACTAATAAATCCTTTAATCGCCAGCATACTGATCGGGCCGGCCTGCTCCAAAGCCAAATCAAACTCTTTCACCATGAAGTTCGCAAAGTTATAAGCGGCGACAGCGAATAGCAACTGATTCTGATCTACGCTACCCGTAGGATATACCAAAAGCATCTGATAAGGCGTATTCCGTTCCGGATTAAATACACGGGCCGAATCCTCGGCAGATAACATACCATCCTCGCCCAAACCGAATCGTAAGTTCCAACTCATACCTTTCACACCGCCCTGCACCAAGGCACGTCCCCGAAGAACACCTTTCAACATCTCCCCGGCCAGTTCCGTGACATCCGCGTTCGGATACTTCTCGACCAGCGCTTTCAAGGCATTCTTAAAGCCTTCCGCATCCCCGGCCTGCACATATGATAACGCATCCAAGAACATGAATTTAGGCATCAATGTAGCCAATGGATATTTCTCGCTTACGTACCGGAAACTCTTACGTACATACGCTGTATCGCTCTCCAGATAACGGTCGTAAGTAGCTTGATAGATCGAGTCTTGTACCACATCCATCATGCGGATATTATACTCGTAATTCGGATCAGCCACAGCTACCGCATAATCGCTTTCCGGGAAGGCGTTCATTAGTTTATTCTTATACTCGGTAGCCAACACTGTATTTCCAGTTTTCAGGGCCATCAAATATACTTGATAATAGCTCTCCAAACGGTGCTCATTATCCGGGAAACGGCGTTCCAAATTCTCGAATGCCTCGACAGATAAGGGGATATCTTCCAACTTATCTTTATAGATCATCGCCATATTGTAAAGACCGTCTATAATAATAATGTTAGAAGCGTCTATATCCTCTTGCGTGAAAGGTAACTGCTGTAGGTAATACTCACGGGTATGCGGATCATCGGCGGCAACAGCCGGCAGATCACCGCCTATCGAATCGGTCGGCAACGGCTCACCGTCCGGCCCTACCATTTGGGTGGAATCTCCCTCGGCCAGCATCTCCTCATCCAGATTCTCATTAAAGGTAGAGAGTTCCTTCTTACGGCGGCGCCAGTGATCTTCCAACGGACGACGTCCCCATTTACGCTGGAACTGTGTCTTTCCTTGCGCTACAGTCTGAGGGTTATAGAAATAGAAAGACGCTCCACCGGACGCGTTCGGCAAGACAACAGCGTTGGTTTCCGTACCGGGACGGTCGATTCCGGTGCCTTTCGCTTCCTGCTCGGCCAGATAAGCCTCCTTCTCAGCCAAGGCTTTCGCCTCTTCCTCCTCTTTCTTTACCTCCTCAATCTTCTTATCGATAATCGCTAACCGCTCCGCTTCCGGTAATTTAGCCAAGGCTTGCAAACTGTCTTGAAGATGGACCGCTTCTACATGCACGACCAATTCATCCAGAATCGCCGACAATTTAGAAACCCGTTCATAATCCCTGTATTCCTTTTGAATTCCGGCTAAGGCTCCGCTAAAGCAAGGTTGCGCTTTCACGTAATCCCGCATCGTAAAATAGATATCTCCCAGCTTTATCTGGCAGATCGCCTTATCCATTCCATTCAATGTACTCTTATCGATACCGAGTTGATAGTTCTTTATGGCATTCACCGTATCTTCCCGGCTGAGGTATACATTTCCTAAAGCATAGTATACTTGATCCAGATAATCCTTATTCTTCTGGCTTTTCGCCATTTTCTCGAGCATCTTCACCACTTTCAAGTAATTCGTACCCGAGAATACTTCTGTCTGACGGATACGTGAGGCAAATTCCAACTCATACGGAGGATTCGAACGGGCTACCTCACCAAAGGTCTTATAAGCCAAGCCATCTAATTCTTGATCCGCATAGATTTGTCCCAAAAGATACTTCATCCGGGTACGTTGCTTCCGGTTTTTCTCCGCCTTGATAGCGGTCTTCAGATAAGGGATGGCATCCTCGAACTGCCCGTTCTTGATCAAATAATCGGCATACACCGCCGCATATTGCTTCAAGGCGGAAGCAGGAATACCGTTCTTGTTCATCTTATCCAAGATATCCTCGGATTCATAGAACCAACCCATCTCGGAATAACAACGGGCTTGCCACAAACGGGCCTCGGCCACGACCTCCTCGTCCTTCGCGTAATGACGGGCTATATAGGAAAAGGTAGCGGAGGCTTGCAGGAAATCGGCATTGTAGAATTGCGCCTGTCCCATGATCAGCCAACTATTCTTTAAGAAAGGGTTATATTCCTCTTGTTCTTGGATAGCACGTAGTTTGGGATTATTCCGCCAGCCCGGTTTCTTGGCCGGTTTCGCTTTTATGGAGTGTAGTTTAATAGCTTTATTACTTTTCTCGATCGTCCGGTCGAAAGGGCCGCCCGGCTCGGCTTTGTCTTTAGGCTGAGCGCTAATCGGATACATATAGATCCTGTCGGAATAGTTCTCTTTATATCCGTCCTGTTGGCTTTTCAGTGCCTCGTCAAACGCTTGTTTTCCATTGAAATAAATATTATAACGGGTCGTAAAGGCATGATAAAAACGGCTCGCTTTCGTGTTCTTCTTCGTGCTGCACGACCAAAGCAAGAGTACCGTTAATAACGCCACTATGTAGTAAAACCCTTTTTTCATTCTTTAATTAACGCCGTAACAACGGTTTTATTGCTTTCAAGGCCAAAAAGAGGACCACCAAAAACAAGATGATAAACGCACCGGAAGGCACGTTCAGGAAATAAGAAAGAACCAGTCCGGACACGCAACCCAGAAAGCCGATCGCGATACTCCCCATATGATCTTCTTGAAGTCGGAAGTAAACAGGTTCACCGTTATTTGAGGCAGGGTCAGCAAACTCATCAATAGCATAATCCCTACCAACCGGATCGAAAGAACAATTGTCATGGCGATAAAGCACATCATCGTATACTCGATCCATTTTACCGGTAGGCCTTGCGTGACAGCGAAGTCACGATCGAACGCCACGTAAACAATCTCACGGAGGAAAAGGGAGAATATGAGTATCAACAATACCACCAACCCTAAAATCCATAAGATATCGGCCGTAGAGATCGTTAATATATTACCAAATAGATAGGCGGATAGATTCGGGGCGTACCCCGGGGTAAGGAAGATGAAGATCACTCCCAAAGCCATACCCAGCGACCATACGCCCGCTATAGCGGAATCCTCCCTTACGTTTTGCGTCTTGCTCGCCCACTCCACGCCAAAAGCGGAGAGGATGGAGAACAGCATCGCCATCAAGATCGGATTTGTTCCCAGATAAAAACCCAAGCCCAAACCACCGAACGAAGCATGCGTGATCCCTCCGCTGATAAATACCAACCGGCGGGATACGATGTAAGTCCCGACAATCCCACAAGCGATAGCGGTTAGCAAGCTCCCGATCAAGGCATTCTGAAAAAAGGCATATTGCAATAAATCCATATGATTCGTTTCCTAAATTAATGAGTACGGCGTTCGCCAATGATCAAGAATGCCTCATCCTTCAAGGCATCCGGCAAATTGATCCCCCGCAATTGCAGGCTACGGAGCCAACCGGCCACCTCCACTTCCCGGAGGGTATAAAGCACTTCACTAAACTCCTCAACGGCTTCCTCATCGTAAGCGTCCGCTTCCACTCCTTGGAACCGATCCAGTTCCTCATCGTTATAATATTCGATTTTCTTGCTGACGGCAGCTAATAAACTATCCCGCTCGCAAGTCTCATGTTGTCCGCAGCAAACCTCCGGGATCTCCTGTGCCTCGGGGATCTCCGAGATCTCCCCCCGTTCCAGCATCTTCTGAAGTTTCTTATTCCGGAAATATCCGGCGATAGCGGCTACGACACCCAGGCCTATAAGACTTATGACAATGTACCACATAATTCAATTGAAAATTGAGAATTGAAAACTGAAAATTAAAGGGCTGATTCCCTAATAGAGAAACCAGCGGCCTTAAGATCTTCCCAATAATGGGGGTAACTCTTGCTGACCACTTGCGGGTGGGCGATCTCTATCCCCTCGGGACGTACCAAAGCGGCGGGAGCGAATGACAAAGCCATCCGATGATCCTCGTAAGTGGCGATTACCGGATGCGACTCCGGTTCCTTGCGTTCACCGTTCCACTCCAAGATGCTATCATTGCGATCCGTCAACACATAACCTAATTTACGAAGCTCTGTCTTCAATGCCTCGATCCGATCCGTCTCCTTGATCTTCAATGATTGAAGTCCCATAAAGCGGAAAGGGATATTTAATAACACGCAAGTCACCACAAAGGTTTGAGCCAAATCCGGTTCATTCACGAAGTTATAAACCAATTTCTCACAGATATTTCCAGTATGCTTTAACACTACTCCACGTTTCGTATAAGTAGTGCCCACTCCCAATTGAGCGAACAACTTCGCTCCGGCGGCATCTCCCTGCAAGCTATTCTTGAATAAACCTAACAATTCGATCTCAGCATTTTTCGATAACGCCATGATCTCATACCAATAAGAAGCGGCACTCCAATCGGATTCCACCGTAAAACGAATCGGCTTATACTCTTGGGGAAGTACTTTGATCGTATTCTCCGTCCAAGAGGCTCTCACTCCATATTGCTCCATCAATTGCAAGGTGATATGGATATAGGGCCTAGAGATAATAGCGCCCTCCAAATGCAACGTAACCCCATTTTCTGTTAAGGGGGCGATCATCAAGATAGCGGATATATATTGAGAACTAACATTTCCCGGTAGCGAGATCTCTCCGCCTTGCAAGGCGCTTCCGAAAATACGCAAAGGGGGATAACCCTCCTTCTCCATGTACTCGATCCGGGCGCCTAAAGCGTTCAGCGCATCCACCAACACCTTGATCGGACGGTTCTTCATGCGTTCGGTTCCCGTAATCGTCCATTCGCCCACCACCTTCGAGAGGAAAGCAGTAAGGAAACGCATCGTCGTACCCGCCGCACCCACATTAAAATCCCGATCGTTCGAGTTTAATGCCTTTACCATCAAATTTGTATCATCGCAATCGGATAAGTTCTCCACATCGTATGCGCTATAACTTAGCGCATTCAAGATCAATGCCCTGTTACTGATACTTTTAGAAGCGGGAAGCTTTACGGTAGTCCGGATAGCGGAACCCGGAGCATCTATCTGATAATTCATCGCTTTCGTATATTCAAGATTCAAGAAGCAAAAGTACGAAAATTAGCGTACATATGGAGTATAACCGCGGGAAACTTTCTTCTTTCCTCTCACTACATGACTCCTTACATTAACAACGGACCCCTTTGCCGACATGATACAGAAACCGGCCTTCGGCTTTCTTTATGCTTCTTCTCGAACACCAATCGTGACAAGGCGTTCGTTTAAACCGATCCAACCAGTAGACGGGAGGGGCAATAAAACGCCCTTTTAAGTGAGAATATTCCCGTTTTCAGGCACGAAAGGCGATGAAAGCCTACATGTATAGTCGCATTGGGCAACGCCAATACTGCCGTTGGGCATTATAAACAGTCACGAATAGGGTTGTCAGTAGTCGTGAATAGGCATCGTAACCCGGTTAGAACCCAGTCGTAACCCTATCGGATAGCCCGAAGAAGTCAATGGATATGAATTAGGATGAATTATTTTCGCTAGAATGAAAGGCGGTTTTTCGGTATTGTATTATCAATGAACGAATTATTGTTTTTTTCTTGCGTATTTGGCAACGAGTCGTACATAGTCCCGGAAAAATCGGTTCTCCGGGACTTCAGTTTACAAAATGTCAGAATGTCAAATCGCCAAACGGTCTTATCACAAGCCCTTCATCTTCAAGAAATGCTTCCAGAAAAAGAGGATCTGGTAATCAATAGAATTATTCCAGTATTGTGAATCATGATTACCCGGGCGAGTGATAAAGTCGTGGTCGATGCCTTGTTTTAATAACGCCTCGTGGTAGTTCTTATTCACCTCCAAAAAGAAATCGCTGTCACCGCAATCGAAGATCAAAGCGATCTGGTCTTTCCTCAAGGTTGGAACCAAATTGATAACCGTGTACTTCTCCCAGTTTTCCGGATATTTCGCCTTCTCGCCTATTTGCACGCTCATCTCCCAGTTTTTCGGGAAAGGGCGGATATCCACGCCACCGCTGGTACTTCCCGCAGCGGAGAAAACATCGCTATGACGAAGGCCATTCCACATAGCGCCATGTCCCCCCATGCTCAAGCCGGTAATAGCACGTCCCTTACGATCGGCCACTGTCTTATAATGGGAATCCACGTATTTCACCAACTCATTCGAGATGAAAGTCTCATACCGTACATCAGCGTTCAAAGGGCTATCCCAATACCACGTATTCTTACCATCCGGGCATACGAAAAAGATGCCCTTCTCATCAGCGATCTTAGGTAGATCCGGCTTGATACCGACCCATGTACGAGCGTTACCGCCATAGCCATGTAACAAATAGATCACCGGACACGCTTTCGTCACGGCCACATCCGGACTTACCACGACTACCTCTATACTTTTATTCATCGAAGGACTTTTCACTTGCAAAGTATCTACCTTCGCTGCCTGTAAACCGAGCGGAAGCAAACAAACCAACGCTACCGCTACCTTTTTCATCCAATTCATATCAGTGAACATTAATGATTAATTCCCCGTAGCCTTGTTTTCAAGGAACTACGGGGACAAATATACAGATTTCTACTCGATGCCCCAAGTCTTGTCCGGTGTAGGCCCCATCTCCAATTCTAGTACGCCACCTTTCATGATATCCCTATAATCAAGATAGCATCTCGTATAATCCATCCCGTTTAATTTAGCGGATTGGATATAGGTGTTTTCCGGGGTATTTCGGTTGGCTCGTATGATAAATGTATTCCCTTCACCAACCTGGATCTCGGTCTTCTCAAAAACCGGGCTGGATATCTCATAGCGAGTATCTCCCGGACAAACCGGATACAAACCACATGCCGCCAATACATACCAAGCGGACATCTGACCGACATCCTCGTTTCCAACCAAGCCTTCTACCTTATTCTTATACGCCTTATCGCAAATGAAACGAGACCATTTCTGGGTTTTCCACGGCTGTCCCAAATGATTGTACAAGAAAGGCACATGATGAACCGGCTCGTTCGCATGATTGTAATAAGCGTTCCACAGGAAATCCGTAGGCGTCTTGTCGAACATCGTATCCAGATCGGCAATCACCCGTTCCGTTCCTCCCATCAGTTCCACCATACCCGGAATATCGTGAGGCACGAACCACCCCTGTTGTAACTCGTTGCATTCCATACAACCGTACCACTCCTTCAGCTTACCCTCTTCCGGCCAAGCCTCAAACCGGCCATTCGCTTCTCTCGGGCGGAAGCTATGTTTCTCCGCATCATATAAATTCCGGTAAGACTGAGCCAACTTCGCATAATAAACCGCATCCTCCTGTTTTCCTAATGATTTCGCCAACTGAGACATACACCATTCCGTATACGCATACTCCAAGGTTTTGGAGATACTCTGCGGATTCGGGGTATAGCCCAACTCCGCATTCCCGAACATTCTCGAGGTTTTATCCGCATACCGATAAGCCTTTTCCATATCCAAGCTACAAATACCTTTCGCATAGGCATCCGCCAAGACCGATATAGCCGGATTTCCTAACATACAACCGCTATAGGCGTTCAACAACTCCCATCGCTCATAGTACTCACGACCACTCTCCTCAGCCATCGTTGTCAATGATTTCAACAAATCATTCACCAATACCGGATTAATAATCGTTTGCAAAGGCATCTGACTACGGAACACGTCCCAACCGCTAAAGATCGTACGTTTCGTGAACGTATCCGACTTATGCGCTTTTCCGTCTGCGCCCATATACTGACCATCCACATCCGTGTAAATCCTCGGATCGATCATTGTATGATACAAGGAGGTATAGAAGATTACCTTCTGCTCATCCGTTCCACCGCTGACATCCATCTTAGCCAAAGCCGTATCCCACAACGAGCGGGCACGAGAACGTACCGCGTCAAAATCCCAATCCTTGATCTCCGCTTTCAAGTTCTTTTCCGCACCCTCCAAGCTTACAAAGGAAATACCGGCCTTGAAAAGAACCTCCTCATTCGCCTCGGTCTCAAACTCCGTAAAGAACCCGAGGTGCTCGCCCTCATATGCCTTTGGTCTCTCCGAAATCTTCGCGTTCGCTGTCAATGTCTGGAAAGCCGGGCTCTCCACGAATTCCCGATGACGATCCTGTCCTTCCGGAATATCCACGCTCCATACACCATAATCTTTCAACGGTTTGGAGAACTGCGCATAAAAATACACGGTATACCGGGAAGAACCTTCACCATTCCCCCAGCCTCCGCCTTCCGGCGTACATTCCATTCGTCCGGCGATCGTATGGTCATCTATCACTTGAACCGCCTGATACGTAGAAGTACCTCCTACACGACGGGCTAAGTCCAACTGGATGCGGGACTGCTTATTCTCGGGGAAAACGAATCGCAGCATACCGCTATGAGGAGCCGCTGTCGCTTCCGCTTGTATCTGGTAATCGCTCAGTAATACCTTATAATATCCAGCCTTGGCCTCCTCGGATGATTTATCATACCGGGAACGATACCCGGCTACGCCCCCCTCTTTTCCTGAGTTCGTACGCAGATCGCGCACCGGGGAAGGTCTTCCCCAAGCCATGGTAAGCACCGGCCGCCTCCGTATTTGTACTCGCCCCGATAAAGGGATTTACATAATCAGAGAAATGAACCTCCTCGATGGTCCGGGTCGGACCGGAACAGGCAGTTCCCACCAATGCGAGCGATAACGCCGTAGTCGTTATCCATTTCAAGTTTCTTGCAAGTTGCATCATTATTTCTATCCTCATTATACTTTAAAAATTCAATTGTTTATCCGATACGGCCACCGCCACGAATGAATCGGCACAACCATAATACAGATACCATTTATTCTGGTAATAGACCAGTCCTTCCACGAATACCGTACCCGCAGGGTATTGGCCGCTTTTCTCAAAGTCATCCGTCGGTTGCAAGAAAGGCTTATCCAGACGGCCGATCAATTTCGTCGGGTTATTTACATCGAACAATGCTTGTCCGGCACAATAAGAGTTCGCCGGATAAGCGGTATCCCCTTTTTCTCCCGGTTCGTTTTTACCATTATACAACAGAACGATACCATCCTTCGTCAAGATAGCGGGAGGTCCACATTCGGTCAACTGGCTATCGAAATAGCCGGAACGGGGAGAGAACAATTTAAGCAACTCACCATTCTCATCCAACAGTGGGTCCCAATCGGTCAAATTATCGGAGGTAGCCGCATATACGTTCTTCTCCCCCCAGTACATGAAATACTTGCCATTCACTTTCGCAATGACCTGCTTATCTCCCTTTAAAGTCGTGACTAGCGATGCGGATTTAGTCGCCTCATCCTTGAATTTACCATTATAGGCTTTCTCAAAAGCCGGACCGAACTTCGTCCAGTGTTTCAAATCCTTCGAGGTCGCCACCGCCAGACGAGGCACCTTACGGTTCCATTGCGTATACAGCAAGACATACGTACCATCCTCGGTCATAGCGATACGAGGATCTTCCGTACCTCCGGGACATTCGTTCTCCGCTTGATTATCTTTAGCCGGATAAAAAACAGGCTCCGTATCCCTCTCAAAATGGATACCGTCAGTAGAGGTCGCGTATCCCAAACGGGAAGTCCGGGAACCGATTCCCTGAGCGGAGTTATCTTCCGCACGGTACATCACCACGATCTTCCCATCGTAAATCGTAGCCGCCGGATTAAATGTGTCACTCTCCTCCCATGCTACAGAATCTTCCCGCATCGGGCAATAAAACTTAGTTGGCAATGGCTTAATTACCGGATTCACACCAGCCGGACGCACAAACCCGTCCAAGCACCAAGCCGTCTCCGATGCAGTTTCCGACACAGCTTCCACCATCTGATCTTTCTTTTGAGAGCCGCAAGCTACGGTCACCAATCCCAATAAGCCGAAAGCAGAGGCTAATAATGTTTCTTTAATCATGTTATATTCGTAGTATTAAGTTATGTTTATTTCCAAAAGAAGGGAATCATATGATTCCTATTCCGCAGGCAGCGATAGCGTGTGTTTTCCACTTTCCAACAAGATCGAACCCGCCGATATTTCTACATTATTCCCATCTAACACACAATTCGATACGTTAAATGGAGCGATAAAGGTCGCCGTACTATTCGCTGGTATCTCCAGATCAAGGGAAAGCGATCGGTTCTCCATAGTCCAAGACACACGTGCCGTACCGTAAGGGGTCTCTCTCGCCACCCTCGCCCACGTCACGCCATCCGGCACTTGCGGTTTGATAAAGAAATGTTTATAGCCCGGCCTATCCTCATCCGGCAAGATCCCTCCGATCGCCTGACAGAACCAAGCGCCAATGCCATTGAAACAATTATGAACCTTACTACGTTCTCCCGACCAGTATTCCCAAGTCGTAGAAGCCCCTTGATCGATCATATATAGATATCCCGGTAGCTCTCTCTTTTTCAGCATGGAATAGAGAAAATCAGCCTCTCCGTTCTTTATCGCCCAATCGGTCAAGATCGTAACACCCACCAAACCGGAACCGATATGGCCCTTACAATTATCCAAAGTCTCTCGATATAAACCTTCCTTTACCTCGGGCATATGCTGTTCATCTGTCACGCCGACCAACATCGGATAAATCCGATCGATTTGGGAGCCTGTAGCGTACTGTTTCTTCTCCGGATCATAGAAAGTCTTCTGGATAAGCTCGTTCAATCGTTGGCGACGCTCTTTATACTTAGCGGCATCCTCCGCTTTCCCCAATACCTTCGCGATCTTCTCCATCGTAGTGAGGCAATCGCTTATAAAGCAGTTACTAACCAGATCTACCGATGACTGCGCCGTATAATCGACACCCGCCGGAGCCAACCAATCCCCTAAATACCATGCCCGATAATCCGTATCCGGCCAACGTTTCAGCAACCCATCGACCGTATACGCATCCACATAACGCAACCAATGTCGCATAACCGGATAATATCGCTCGATCAGACGGCTATCCCCATAATTCAAATAAGTCTGCCACGATCCCGTGATAATAAAGCCACACCAATACGGACCACCTCCCGCCGGGTATGGATTCGGTACGCAATGCGGCATCCCCCCATCCTCACGGATGCAATCCTGCCACATCTGCATCCAGTTCATATACACGGAAGAGCCCTCATACAATGTCTGGAAACTCTTACAAGAGGCATTTCCATCCCCACCGTATCCCATACGCTCATAATGCGGGCAGTCTACGATATAACCACTGAAAGCTAGGTTCTTGAAAGTATATTTGATCATCGCATAGATAGCATTCAAGTCCGGATCCGAGCACTCGAAAGACGAGGCATCCTTATAATCCGTATGAATCAGATAGCCAGTTACCTCCTCGGGAGCTTTCGCCAAACCGGATATCCTTATATATTGAAACGCATGGTGGTTAAATTTATTTCGGAATACCTCTTTGCCTTGTCCGGAACCGATATACCAATCCTCATACTGTCCGTTCTCCTCTTGTGGCTTGAAATCTTCGTTTTCATTTAACCAATCCGTATATTCCATACGGACCCGGTGGCCTTCCGGTAATTTTGGGAAACTCAGCTCAACCCAACCATTTAACGCCTTTCCCATATCTACGAGCCAAATACTGTCCCCTATTTGTTTGATTCCTTTGGGACGGATAATCTCTTGTATTCGATTAGGCTCACACATCTGGGGACTTACCTCTATCCCGGGTACCTCCACCTCCAACACCGGCGTCCAATCCAGTTTGTCAAGCGTAGCCGTTGTTAAATCCGGCAACGCCTTCCGCCCATCCACACATTCACCCCCGAATTGATGGGGATACCAAGTACCGGTACCGGTCTCACCATACATACTTCCCCGGCCTTCCCAAGAGCTATCCGTAACGAGTAGCGTACTTGCGGTACCATTTGCTTGGATCTCGTCCAATCGCAGTTTAACCAACGGCCCATCATGAACGGCATTAAAAGTAGCTTTTCTGTACCAACCACGGCCCAACCAGAGCAATAAGTCGTTTATTCCCTGCTTTGCGTACGGCGTAAGATCGTACGTCACCGATAATGATCTTTTGTTTAATTGAGATACCGCAGGCGAGAGAACATCTTCCGATACCTTCCTCCCATTTAAATAGATCTCATGATACCCTAAGGAGTTTACATGAAGGAGTAATGTGGCATCACGGTCTTGAAGCTCGAACTTCTTCCTTAACATCGGATTCTTCTCATCCGGCATCCCTATATATTTCCCTTGCCATTCCGCTTTATCCAAAAGCCCGATCCCAAAGCGATTGACCGGACTCCAGTCCGAGGATTCCCCTTTATCGCCCCATACCCGGACTTTCCAATAGGCCAGCACACTAGATCGCAACTCTTTCCCTCGATAAGGGACCATCACGGAAGCGGACGATTCCACCTTACCTGAATTCCATAGATCGGCTTTGCCTTGAGCCAGCAAGGAACTATCCGTGGCTACTTGTATCTCAAAATACGCTTGCCGCATAGTTTGCCCGTCTGTCTCGATTTTCCAGCTAAAATGGGGATGGGTATTGTCGATCGCGACCGGATTCTCCAAGTTCTCACAACGAAGATCTTTTAAGACGATCCTCCGTCCGGATTCACAGCCCGACATCAGTAACAATAGGGTCACAAAGTAGATAGATATACATTTCATGATAAATAAATTGAGATTACGCATGAATATACTTTCTAATGGCTTACGATACTTATATCCCCGGTAAATATTAAGATTTATTAAACAAGAAAGGCGAGCCACTCGCAAATGACTCGCCTTCCTATGATTCCTCAAGAATGGCTAGAAGCGGATCTTGTAGGATTGGTTGCCAATATAAATTATATAAGACCCTTGTGGAATACTCGTGATAGTCTCGCCTACAGGCAAAGATAAGTTCCTATACAAACGCCCTTCGAATGTAACGATACAAGCTGTGTCCATAACAGGAGTCTGGATATGCAATCGCCCATTCTCTCCCCATACTCGCAAGCCATTGGGATCTACCTCTGCGTTATCAGTAGGATTATCTTTCACGATGCCTGTTACGGTAACAACGATATTACTCGTTACTTTCTCAATCACATAACGGCCACTTGATACCGGACCAAGTACTGAGCCATTCGCTTTCACTGTCAGTTGAGGCGCACTGTAGCCGTCCTTCAAAGTCAGCGTGAACGCAAAACTCTTGCCGGATTCTACATTCGTAGAAGACTCCGCAATCAAGGTAGCACCCTCTACAACCGGCAATGTCACCATGTAGGTGGTCGGGGTTGGCTCCGGTTCTGGTTCCGGATCCGGAATCCTATTACCTGCCGCCGTAATCACCAAGGTAGCCGTGATCTTCTCCAATGCGAAAGCACCCGTGCCAGAATTGTATGTATAATCCGTAGACGCTAGCGTATTCTCTCCCATCTTCACAGTAATGGATGTCGGGAGCGTATAGCCGGAGGCTGCTTTCAGCGTAAGTTCCACTTTGGAATCCTTAGCCAAAGGCTCGAAAGAAACCGGATCGGAAGTGAGGTTAACAAGATTCGGGATTACCTCAAAGAAGCCCTCTTGTACACCTTTAGCCTCAATGACGATCTCGCCATCCACATTCTCAATCTCGATTATTCCCGTCGTATTGTCATACGTATAGTACTCAGAACCTGCTGCCCTAAGCAAATTCTTTTGCTTCAACAAACGACCACCCATCATCACCTTTATGACATAAGGGAATTTGTATCCCGTAGCTGGTGCTAATTCACATTTGAATGGCTCTCCTTCTTTCACAGTCTCTCCGGAAGTCTTAATCTCTATGTTCTCGGTCTGTTCTTTCACTTGGAAGATCTCCGCACCAGAAGCTTTAATGGAAACCTCAGCGGTTACGTTCTTTATTTCTATCTCCCCGGTCTTCGGATCATAGGAATAACCGGAACCAGCAGCCAGCACTTTACCACCCATCATCACCTCGATCGTGGAAGGAAGTCCGTACTGTGGGGTCACTACAGATAACTTACCGGTCAAGGTCTCACCATGTTTAATCTTCTTGCCTTGCGAGATATCAGAAGTCAAGTCTTTTAACGTAAGGGCTACCGCATAGCTCTTCTGTACGCCTTGCGCCGTGATCGCTAACTCACCGGTTACTTTCTTCAAAGAGATTTTTCCCGTAGCGGCATCATAGGTATAATCAGTTACGTCTACCAAGGTCTTGCCATCCATCACGATCGTAACCTCAGATGGGAGCGTATAGCCCTCATTCGCAGAAAGCTTGCATGCGAATTCATCGCCGAATTTCACCGTGGCATTCGTTGGAATGTCGGAAGTGATATTAACCAATGAGGCCGTAACCGGATAGCTATTCTTCACGCCTTCGGCAGAAATAGAAAGCTTACCCGTAATCTTAGCCAAAGAGAAGGCTCCTGTAGAGGCATTATAAGTATAGTCAGTTCCGGCTACCAAGGTCTTACCGCCCATTGTTACCGCAACGGTAGCCGGAAGCGTATGGCCTTCGGCCGCCTTCAAGGTTAGCTCTACCTTACCGTTAACCAATACAGGATCGAACGAGGCGGGTTGGGAAGTGACACCCACAAGGTTAAGTATCACCTCGTAGTGGCGGTCATCAATGCCGGAAGCTTTCACGGTCAAGTCACCGGAAACTGCTTTGATCACGACTTTACCCGTTTTAGCGTCGTATGTGAACTCTTCTGCGGTCAGCGCATCATTGCCCTTCAAGATACTGATCGCATCCGGAAGCCTATAGTTCGTTTCCGCTTTCAAGGTGAAACTGAACGATTCGCCTTCCTTCACAGTCGTAGCCGAGGTAATAGCCGGTGTGGAGGTTAGGTTCTTCAGGTCTGCCGTGATCTTGTAAACAGATGGTTCAGACACTCCTTCAGCGGTAATGGCTACCTCACCTCTCACATTCAATATCTCTACTTTGCCAGTCTTAGCATCATAGGTATATCCCTTTCCTACCTCCAAAGTGGAACCGGACATCTTTATCGTAATGGATGCCGGAAGCATGTAACCGTTATTCGCCGATAAGGTAAACGAGAATGTCTCTCCTTCTTTCACGGTCGTAGCGTCTACGATGGCGGGCGAAGAAGACAGATTTGTCAAGGTTGCCTTAACAGGATAGGTAACGATCTGTACGGGAACCGCGGCAGCGGTGATAACCACATCGCCGTTTACCGCATAAATCATTATCTCCCCGGTTTCCGGATTATACGTACATTCCGCATTCAGTTCGTCGGGTCGTGTAATCACGTTCAGCTCCTTTGTCCCCATTTCCACCTGAATCATATCAGGAAGCGTATAGCCCTCCTTGTTACATTCCAGTTTGTAGTACAGATTTTTCCCGGTCTCGATAACAGTAGGCAGACCTTCCCGAGGAATCAAGTTCGTCAAGACAGTCGTAATCGCATGGGTTACGACCGGGGTATCCGTTATTTGGAGGCCCGCATAAGCGGATCCGGCAGGATGATAGATATCCTTTACCTTTGGCACAAGAGAGATAGAAGCATTGTCGATCAACACATTGACCTCAACCTTGAAGGTGTATGAAGCACCACCGCTCAACGTACCTATGGCAAAATCTTCTTCTGTATAACAATAAACATAATCATTCCCGCCCGACTTCAACGGGATCTCCTTCTCCTGCCCATCGCTTACATAATACAATTTTATTTGATCTGCCTTGAGATTAGAGATTGAGGCACTCACTCCTAATGGCTTCCCATCGAGCCACTGATTTGTCTTCTCGATCGTATAGGTGAACGGGATTCTAGAGTTCTTCGCCCCCATAATCGGATGCGGAGCGATCGAGCCAGTAAGGGCTTCCATGAATCTCATCGGCTTATCATTCTCCTCGAATATGGGGTTAGCTTGGTCGGATTCAAGATATACTTGAATATCGTAAGACAACTCGCCCTGCTTGGCTGATAAGACCTTTAGCTTGGCTGATAAGACCTTTAGATAATTCACGTATGCTCCCTCGGATATCTGCGCCAGACTGACCGGCACGCTGAAAGACCCGTCCTCGCCAATCACAGCCTTCGTTCCTTGACTTGGTTGATAAATAGAGTTATTATCACCATAATAAACATCCAACTGCCCTTTCCAAGCAACATAGTTTTTCAGGGTATAACGTAAGATGACATTCTCCGTTACATTGGTCAACTTATAGGAAATACCTTGTGTATTTTGCCCGTTATATTGGTTATTGTCCAATCCTGATACAGCCATGAAAACATCGTCAAACTGATTCCAGTAAATACTCACGTTCACGGGGTTAACGGCCGGCTCGTCCGGATTGTCAGCCGGAGCACCAATCAAGCCGTCATTATCCAATCCTGTAGGTGATGTCGTAAGGCAGCGCATCACTTCCCAATCATGTCCATCTGAAGAACCGACAACAGCGATTCTTTGTCCCTCGCCAAGAGAAGTGCTCAAGGTTATGTTGCGATAGGTCGAATAATTCCGCCATCCAGGAACATAAGCCTCAAAATTCATGGATTTTGGATCGGATGGCTGTTGGATGATCCTTCCCGATACGTCCACAACTGCCAAACCCACATAGTAATCCAGATTATCGAAAGCGGTATAACGTAAACCGATAGACATCCCGACATTATCAGTTAAAGGTAGCGAACCTGAATATGATATGTCCGTCACGACCGGCTTATAAACATATTTCTTGTCACCGGTTTGTGATGGACGGATGTTAAGGATCATCTCCTGGCTATCACTATAACCATCATTACCATAGTTCGAATCAAGCACAGACAAGGCAAAAAAGCCATTACTATAACCTCCCCAGCCCCAATTGATATGGAAGAAGCCCTGTGCATCATAGCCATCACATACGAAGGCATGGCCTCCACCCGAACTTTGCCCGCCATAACTCAAGGGATACCCGGCATCTAACTCTTTCCGAATCATCTCTTTCCATTCTTCCCAGCGATAAGTTTCCTTTTTTAAATAACGAATGGCCGGACTATAGCCAAATACCTCAACATAAGACTTGGCTGGAAGTTTCATGCTTGCACCACTCGCCGACAGTCCATAACTCATCTCCACGTTTGCCCCACAATGCCACATCAACTTGGCCACCGCATTGTCTCGGGCATCACCATAGCCATCCCTCGGATAAGTAAGCGGCATATTCGCCCAATCATAATCATCATAGGTAGTGGAAACACCATCGTAGGAGGACACGCCCCCAATCGCACGCACCGGATATTGGTGATAGCGCATGATGATAGCTTGCGCTGTAGCTACGCAACCGGTAAGCGCATGTTCGCCACTGACCAGAGGAGTCATCCCGTTATAAGGTTTCCCTTGATCCCACTCTGCCGTCTCCAGCACTACCTCTTGAGCGGTAGACCTAAAGTTGGTTCCGTTTAGGTAATGACTCCACTCGGCTTGTATATCCGCGGTAACCTCTATGCCAGAACGCTCCAACCAGGTAATTTGGTTCTGGTAGTAAGCTAACATGTAGCGGAGGTTGTCCGGTAGGTTGTCCGGATCAAAAGCACCCTCGTCCGAATAACCAAACACAGGGAGTGCCCGGTCCTCTCCAGAGACGATCACAAATCCCTTGTTTCCCGATACATTGAACACGAAATAGTCGGCGGCTCCATCCACTGTCCCGCTACGCAACGCTGAACCGGATTTCCCCGGTGCAGCCGCATAAACCAGTGACAAGTCTCCAGCCGAGCGCAAGCCCGAACCCGCGTTAGCCACGTTCTCCGCCACCTTACGGGCCGTGGACACATCTATCCTTTCTGCCCAGACCATCGTGGCCGACAGGCAAAGGATCAGCATTAGTAAAAGTTGTTTTCTCATGAATTATAAATTTATAATGAATAAATGATTTAACATTCGTTAGTAAGGGGTATGGGAACAACGTTGTTCCCATGGGTGGGAAAGCCCCGGTTGATAGGTGTGGGAAAGCCCCGGTTCCCATGGGTGGGAACAACGGTGTTCCCTACCCTGGGTATAGAGGCTCTCCCATCCCGCTATGCACCTAGATCTCGTCCGGGCTTTCGCTGTCGCCTCCTCCTCCCGCGCCAACTGTCAGGAGTATGGGAAATTTGTAGGTGCGTGGATCTTTTACGAGAGAATAGCCCGCACCTGCCTGCGTAGTGACGCTCAGCCAGTACTGCCCCTCGGCGAGTTGCGGGATCTGGATAATTATCTCGCTCTTGGTGTTACGTACGATAAGGGAGACTTTCGTTGGCGTGGCGCCCTCCTCGTCCTTGGTGAAGTAGACGCCTATAGATGGATCATCCCCCTTGATAAGCAGCGTGCTGCCGAAGATGATAGCCGGGGCGTTCGGGGTGATATGGAGGTTCTTCTCGTTCGTGGTGGAATCCGTGAGGCTCTCGATCATCGGGCCCACGGTGGCTACGTCGGCGTTCACGTAGATGTTTTCTAGCGCCTTCAGAAGGGTGGCGCTGGGGGTGAACATTACGGTGATCTTATTCTCCGGAGAGCGGAAGTCCGATTTCTTCCCGTCGAACGAGCCGTTGATAGTGAGCAGCCATTGCCCGAACTTGTTCACCACGCAACGGCCTTGGGCGAGGGCCTCGATCATCTCGTCGTAGGAGAGGTCGAGGATGTTGGTGATTGTCTCCGGACGATACTCGGTACGTTTCTTCACGATGCGGTTCGAGATGTCTGAGGTTCGCGTGGTTCCGGTAATGCGGATCTTTCCGGTGAAATCGCCGGTTTTCTCGGTTAACACGTTGTCGTAAAGATCTACGGTCAAGATGGTCTTTTCTTCTGCCATGATGTTTTTTATCTTTAATGCCCCGTGGTAGTGGGGCGTTACCTTTTAATAATGTTTATCACCCTTATTCGCGAAATAAGGGGAGGAGCCTATCGCACGTCCAACATAAACTAAAAAAACACGCATAACCACTATTTTTAACCGCATATCCACGATATATGCGCAATAAGCATAAATTTGGATTAATTAGAGGATACGATATCTGTATCCCCTTCAATTCCTATTTCTTAATAAATAGATAAAAGTGATTGTTTATCAATAATATTTTTTACATTTGCCAAGCCTTCCGTTGAAAATAGCCTATTATAGGTAATTTTTATGCAGAATAGGCTCCTCCCCTTATTTCGCGAATAAGGGCATCATCCAGCCGCCAAAAGCAAATCCACCTCTTCCGTCACCCTAGCGTTCGCACGATTCAATTCCGACTGTTCCAAAGAGGCCAGATAAAAACGTGTTGTTTTTTCCGAGGTATGCCCCAACGCTTGGCTAATGATCGATAAAGGGACTTGTTTCCGCAAGGCGTTCGTTGCCCATGTATGGCGGAAAACATACGAGGTCAGATGAATGGGACGAGATAGCGCACGACCGATCTTCTTCAACGAGTTATTATACGAACGCAGTATCGCCTTGTATTCCTCATGCCCTACCTCTCTACCCGGAGATAAAATAGGGAAAAGGTACGGGGAAGAAGCGTCCGCATACTTATTAATCAACCGCCGCATCCCCGCTGTTATCCCGACACGGATTAAGGTCCCCGTCTTCTTACGCCGATATACGATCTCCTCGCCATACAGGTTCGCCGTAGTCAAGCGAGCCATATCCGCGAAAGGCATGCCGCAAGATAAATAGGCGAACGTACAATAGTCGATCACGCACGCCAAATCCGGCTCCTCAGACTTCAAGGTCACGATCTCCCGGAGCGACTCGTTTCCCAACGCCCTAGATCCGGCTCTTTCCCGCTTCAAGTTCAAGTACGCGAAAGGCGATACGACGCAAGCCGGCAACAGACCATCCCGACAAGCTTGGTTATAAATCGAGCGAAAGTTGCTGAGGTATGTATTCACGGTATTCACTCGCAAGCCGGCGGATTGCAGATAAGCGACAAAACGGCTTATTAAGCCCGGGGTTATCTCCGGGAAAAGAAGGTTTCTCCTACCCAGAAAGGCGCAGATCCAATTACGGGTCGTCCTATATAAATCGGCAGTGTTATGTTTCCCCGCTAAACGTTTCTCCCGGATGCGTTCGGTGGCATAGGTATAAAATGTGATGCCCGCCTTGCCCTAGCGGTTATTCTTTCTCTTGCTCATATCTCCTTTTTTGATGATTAAACGTATTATTATCTACCATCAAAAATAGCATAAAAACAAAATCAAGCCAAGTCCATCTCGCAAACAGCAAGCTTCCAACCCTTAAAGACCAAGGTGACAAGACGAAGCTCCGTATCCCCCTTAGTAGCGTGAACCTTCGGGTCTGCGGCGTAACGGCGTAACTGGATGGCGGCCTCGGCTCTCAACGCCTCGATTTCCGTTTCGGAAGCGTCCCGACGGGCGTATTTCACCTCCACGATATAGCTAAAGCCTATCTCGGGCTGGTGGATCAAGTCGGGCATCATGTAGAAATCGGCGTACCCCTTGTTGGCCTCATACTCCGGATAAATTATATAGGTACGGGTCAAGCCTAGATAAGCCAGTAGGAAACCTTTCACGTGCGCCTCCCCCTCTATGAACTCGCGGATAGCGCCTGCCGCTCCAGCTCGGAGGAAAAATACTCGAACACAGGCTTCCAGTCTCCGTCGTAAGCCATGTCCTTTACCAGATCATGAAGCTTGTATAACTCTATTGAGAAGACATCAGCTTCCCGGTAAGCCTCGATCAGATAGGTATATAATTGCTCACGTACCGTCAGGTTGGGAACGCCCAGAAGGGTATCTCCACGCTTGGTACCCTTGATGGAGAGCAACCCGAAATAGTAAAGCAGGCTCTTGAAGTTGTCCGGCTTGGCGATATCCTCGGCAGGAAAAGCATCCTTGATTACTGCGGTGGTCTCGCCGTTGTTCACGATCTCCTGGATGATCGAAGCGTTCGTGCCGAACCGCTTGTCGAGACGGATCAAATGGCGGAGCTTGTTGTAGTCCGTGCGGATGTTGTTGTCGATCATCTTATCCGGGGCCGATCTCAAGGGCAGGTAATTGCTGATGAAATACAGTACCATATCCGAGTTGTACATAGGCTCGTCCAGACTCTTCGTAGAGAAACGGTAGTTATCGTACCACGGCTTCATCAAGTTGATCAGATCGTCCACACTATCCTCAAAACCTGTCTCGCTCTTGTAATAGGCCAGCATCTCCCGTACCTCTCCCTCGCTAAAACCTATGATTCCATTAAAGCGGTAATCTGTCGTCATGTTGGCTCCGATATTGAAACCGCTGGTCACGTCGTCCATCGTCACTGGAGATACCCCAGTGATAAACATGCGCTTGATAGGGCCATCGCCCGTAGCCCCTTCTTTCAGTTTGTTGAAGAAATAACGGAAGAAGCCCGTACCGTGTGTCAATGCCTTGTAATGCTTCTCACCCATATTGGCGAGGATAGCGTTGGTGAAGTTATCATACTCGTCAATGAAGAGATAGATAGAGAGATTCAAGCGTTTAGCCTCACTGATCGTGTAGGTCAACTTCTCGTCAGCATTTGGCAGACTCTCCATTTTCTCCCGGAAGCCCGGATTGAAGAAACGTTCGTAGTAGTAGGCAAACTCCCGGAAACGAGCGGCACAGTGATCATTAAAAGAGCGGATCAACTCGTCAGGATCTGGGTTCACGCCTGCGAAATTGAAATCCAGTACAAGATATTGTCCCTGCTCCGGGGTCGGATGGGAGCCGATATATAAGTCGCCGAAGAGTTCCTCAAAAGAATCCTTACGGTTCACGTCATAATACCATCTGAGGACATTCAAGAATAGCGACTTCCCGAAACGGCGCGGGCGGATAAGGAAAAAGAAACTTGCGTTCCGCTCCACCTCCGCAATATAGCGAGTCTTATCAACATAATAATAATTGGCGGTACGGATTCGCTCGAAATCCGTCAGGCCATATGGAATTTGCTTCGTTGCCATAATATATCTCCTCCTGTTTATTTGTCACTTACGAATAAATCACTTGTTCGTAACTTACTTACGCAAAGATAACATCTACAAAATGATTTCACGAATCTTTGACCGTAGAATCATGCCGTCAAACCAAATCAATCGACAAACTCACCAGAAGGAGGATTCGCACCTTCTCCCACTCCCCACTTCTTATTAGGGCGGTCTCCCATAAACAATTCTAATGTTCCTCCCTTCATGACATCCTCATGAGTAAACCACGTCTTATTATACTCGGCGCCATTCAACTTAGCGGATTGAATGTATTTATTTTCCCACGAAACCCCATGAGCGATCATGGTAAACACTTTCCCGTTCGCCAACTGAATCTCCGATTTATCAAATAAAGGACTACCTATCGTATAAACAGGCACTCCCGGAGAAACCGGATAGAAACCTAAAGCGGAGAATACATAGAAAGCCGACATTCCACCACCATCCTCATCACCACAAACACCCATCAGATCATTCCTGAACCAACTTTCCATAAGCATACGAATCCGTTTTTGCGTCTTCCACGGTTGACCGGCGTAGTTATACAGATAAGGAATATGGAAACTAGGCTCATTTCCCATCACGAATTGCCCGACATTGCCCGTAGCGTCCGGATGAAGAGCGTAATATTGCCATTTTGACATTTTCATATCCTCAACAAATAACTGATCCAATCTCTCAATAAAAGGAGTGTTGCCTCCAAAAAGATCTATTAAATCCTGAATATGATGGCGTACATCCCAATTATAGGTCCAAGCATTATTCTCATCAAAATAAGCCCTAGCCCCGATACCTCCGGAAAAAATATAGTCGAACGGTTCTATAAACTTCCCATCTTTATCCTTCGGATGGAAGAAATGAGTCTCTTTGTTAAAGACATTCCGGTAATTATAAGAACGATCCTGAAAGAATCGATAATCCTCATCTTTTCCCAAATGTTTAGCTAATTGGGCGATACACCAATCGTCATAGGATGCGGCTGTAGTTACGGCTGCCGCTTGTCGCTGTTCAAATGGTCCTACCTCCGTAAACTCTTCTTTTTCTCCCGGATGCAAAGCGGGGAACCAGCCATTCTCATGATAAAAATCATCCAAGGCCGTTTTAGGTCCCCGGTACCAAGGGATCATGGACTCAGTCATCACCGTATGCTTCATACCCTCGAAAGCCTTTTCCACGTCAAACCGCAAGCCTTTATTCAAGGCATCCGCAAAGACACCTGCCGCATGGTTACCGTTCATGCAATGCGCATCCCCAAATACACAAGGGAAAGTAGGTATCCACCCGGATTGCTCATACATCCGGATATAAGACGCCAGTTTTTGTTCTTGAGCCTCCGGATTCAATAACACTTGCAACGGGTGAAGGGGCAGATAGGTATCCCATACCCAATCATCCACCCAAAAATCCACCCCATTATCTTCATGTACCTTTCCGTCATACGCACTAAAATATTTACCATCTTCAGAAATATTGATCATTCTTTCGTGCGCCCGATACAAGGCGGTATAAAATGTGGTCTTTTGATCCTCCGTGCCTCCTTCAATCTTTATTTTGCCTAACACGTCGTTCCATTTATCACGAGCTTGCGAGGCCAATTTCTCCAGATTGAAATCATTGATTTCATTATATAAATTCCGCTTGGCCTGCTCTACTCCAATATAAGAAATTCCATAACGAACATTTACCACATCCTTCGATTCCGGAAATTCAGCAAATACCAAAGAATGAGAGAGGCTATCAACTTGAATGGGCTGGGCATCAAACTCCAAATAAAAATAATGTTTTATCCCGGCGAAATTATCATATCCACACAAAGCTCCATCCTTTATATCGATCTCTCCTTTTCCATTGGCTTTCAACAAAATCAACCGTCGATCCGAATCCTCAAACCGAAAACGATAGATCGCCGATTTAGCAGCAGGCGCAAAATCCACCCCTACGGAGAAATCATCCAAATACACCGAATAATTATAAGGCGTAGATTTCTCATGATCATATCGATATTTTAAATTCCCACCGAACTCCTTAACGTCCCCCCTATAAGGCAACAGCAACAATGAATGGCCTTGCCTATGGGAAGGACTATTTAGGGCCAGTCCCTCCATACGATCCGTCGTAAACTCATTATGAGTCGGAATCATTCGCAACATGCTGTTAGGCAGGTGGGTAGTGGGATAGGTAGGCACAAGTAAATGACTGATATTCCCAATCCGGTTATTCACATAATCTACTGGTGTTTTTTCTATTTTACTTATGCAACTACATAATAATAGAAACAAGGTTGTCTGAAATAATAGTTTCTTCATGAGATTGTATTTAATAATAACGATTCTCTAGCATCTATTCTTACCACAAAGATGAAAATTAAAGTTGATGAAGCAAAACTATCGTGAGTTATTCAAAGCAGAACTCTCTAGAGAATTACATGCCGTGTTCCCGTATTATGACTAGAAAAGAGGCTACCTTCCTTTTTGAACTGCACCTCTTTTCTATCTAGAATAAAGTTTATCAAAAGGATACGGGTTGAATATGCATAGCGGCACCACCATCTGAAGCGAGCGGTACTGTTATTTTATCCTTTGCGGTAACAGTTAAAGTATCTTTGATAAGATGATTAGGATTGGTATCTGTGTCTCTCACATCTTTATAAAGAGTTACTTTATAATCTCCTTTACCGAGGGCTAGCATATGGCAGCGAGTACTAGTGACATAAGGGTTACTTTGTTGTATCTTAAACTTGTCTTTCGGAAGAGCCCGAAACCCGCCTAAATGATAATCGGCAGCTCCAGCCAATAAACGGGTAAAAGGAAATGATGTTTAGCTGCCTTTGCCAAGAACTCTTCCTAAATACGTATCATATCTTGATCGCCATTACGTAATTTTTGCACTATTAAGCGCTCCCGAACATCCATCTCATCGCAAAGATTAGGTTTTAAAATGAAAATTAAAACTGTTATTTCTAATAATACAATCTTCCATCCACAGCTTTTTCATTTACCGCTCCGTTTAAATGAAGCTTCTTGTAAATTTTTATATGTGCTCTGGTTTTCTGTGGAAGGATTCGGGACAAACACGTACGACTTTCATCCAAAACACGTACATGTTTTTTCAAAAAGTCGTACGTGTTTTGGATGAAAGATCATCGTGCTTTTTTGACTCTGATTTTTAGCATTTTATACACTAGACTCATCAGTGGTCTTATTGTACGGAATTTGTATTGAGAACAAAGCTTTCCGGCTTAACCCAAACGGATGGGTTGCCATCTCATATACGTGCCTGTCCGCCATAACCACTCCATCGGGCCGTAGCGCAAGCCGGACAGCCAATATTGGCTAAAGGCAATCTGTATGGCCGTAAATCCAAGGCAGACCAATACACTCAAGAAAACACCCAAATGGCTCCAATCCAAGCCAAAACCGGAGAAGATAAAGACACCGGTCACGGACTGTACGATATAGTTTGTCAATCCCATACGCCCATAACTAACCAATGGCTTCATGGCATTTTGAACTTTTACCGAGCGGTAAGCCTCTAAGACCAACACCACCCACAGATAAGCCGTCATCAGATTAATCAAGTTAGTTGTCGTAGCACTCATCCAAGCGTTGGAACAAGCGGATCCGGCCTACGATAAATCCGAGGATAAACAATCCCAAGGTCAGATAGATACGACCGCTGGCAAACTGGAAATTCATTTTTCCAACCAATCCGTCCCAAGCGTTGTTCTCAATGGTCTCGGCTAATGTCGGGACTCGCCGGGGAGCCTCAGCACGAGCGATAGGTGCGGCAGCCGGTCTCTCCACCACTTGCTCGACGGCAGGAGCCGTTACAGCCTTATACGCTACGGGAATTAGCGAGGCACCGCCCAAGAAAAGGAAAAGGGTGATTCCCACCAATAATTTAGTAGGCCATTTATACATCAATACCAATACAAAACCAAGCAACGCATACACCAACAAAATATCTACACGAACCAATAAACCATGAACAAAACCAATCACAAGCAACAATACCAATCGCCATAAAAAACGAGGACGGAAATCAACACCTTTTTGAGCTGCCCGATCCATCTGGATAAAGAAGCTCAAACCAAACAGGCAAGAAAATATAATGAAGAACTTGCCGAACACCAAGTAATTAATAAACCACCGAAAAATCTCATCCAGCGTCCCTTCCCAAGGGAACATGGCTTGGGGAGCCATCGTCCCCATAGCGCCAAAATGCTGCATCCCATGAATCAAGCAAATACCAATCAAGGAGAAGCCACGCAGAGCGTCGATTACCGTAATACGTCCACCGGACGAAGCAAGTGTCTTATTCATTTCCATATCCGTAATAATTTTTATTCTTATTCGTTTTTTCAAGTTTGATAACGCAAAAGTAAATGGTGGCACTAAACGCCGCAATACCTTCAAACTCCAAAACGAAAACAATATGCCTTATCACGAATATCCCTATGTTAGTGATTCATATAATATTTGATTACACGCAATTGTTGTTCCAAGGCACGCCCAATATTCCAGCAAGTGAAATCCTTATCCATCGCCTGCTCCAAGGAAACCGGATAAGGAAGAAGTGGCAAGACCGCCAGAAACCCGGATTTATTAAGCGCCTCTACCTCCTCTACGGAACCACCCATTACGATAACCGGGATACCCTGTCTCATGCCTGCCTGCAATACTCCGCATGGGGTCTTTCCCATACAAGTCTGTTTATCCAGTTTACCTTCTCCCGTAATAATTAGATCCGCCCCCCGTATACATTCATCAAAACGCAAGGCATCCAGAACCATCTGGATACCGGGTTTAAGTTCAGCCTTTAGGAAAGCGACAAACCCTCCACCTAAACCACCTGCGGCTCCCGCACCCGGAATGTCGTCTATCTCTATTCGTCCCGTTCTTTTTATGACTTCCGCAAAATTTCGCAAGCCCTCATCCAGCAAACGGACCATAGCGTCGTCCGCTCCCTTTTGGCGGGCAAAGACATACGCCGCCCCTTTCTCACCATAAAAAGGGTTATTCACATCGCAGGCTATGGTAAATGAAGTTTCCCGCAATTGCGATAATGCCCTTGAGCAATCTATCTCATAAATCTGATTAAGGATCTGCCCACCCAATCCCAGCTCATTCCCGTTTCTATCAAGAAAACGAAAACCCAAGGCCTGCAACATACCGGTTCCTCCGTCATTCGTTGCGCTTCCTCCTATTCCTATCAAGAAATCCCGGCAACCACGATCCATAGCGTCTTTTATCAACTCTCCGGTTCCATACGTCGTTGTTCTCAAGGGATTACGCTCCGACACAGGCACTAACGTAAGACCACTCGCCGTCGCCATCTCGATAACCGCCGTACGATTATCTCCCAGTATCCCATAAGTGGCCTCGACCGATCTCATCAACGGATCATGTACGACACAAGATACGGCTTCTCCACCCATCGCCGTAATCAAAGTCTCCACGGTACCTTCTCCCCCATCCCCAACCGGGATTTTCACGACCTCGCAATTCGGAAAGACCTTATGGATCGCCAACTCGGCACATTCAGCCACTTCAATAGAAGATACTGAGCCTTTAAATGAATCGGAAGCAACAACGATTTTTTTCATCTACCAACCTTTTTATAACATGAAAAATAAGATGCCCAAATATATAAAAAAGGAGTGTCCTTTTCCGAGGACACTCCCATAAACTTAACTAGGTATTCTTTATTTTGCCCGTGTACATTCGATTACCTCTTGATTAATGTATTTAACCTTCTCCATATCTATCTTTTCCACCTTTCGGTCATAAGTGACCAAGCCGTTTATCTCATGTTCCACATCTGTAGTCTGCGTATAGATGGCCGTGCTTAGTCCGAAATAGTTTATCATCTGCTCTAGCTCGGTAAGCATTAATACATAGGTATCGGTCAAAATTTCTCTATTCAACATCATCTCATAAGCGTCATTGCGTACAGGCCACATATGCCCACGCACAAATAGACCTTTTCCTCCGAATTCGCCAAGGGACGCAGCACGTTTATCATCGGGACGGGGGATCGCCTTAGGCTCGATCTTGCCATAATGATGCATATCCACGAAATCTCCATTTCCGGGATCTCCATAAGCCTTACGATAGCCCGGAGCGTAATTATATCCCGACATACCGTTTACCCAACGATTCGGATCGTACTTTTTCACCCAAGCGGTGATGTCTGTCGCTTCAAAGGCTCCCCAATTCTCATTAAACGGAACCCACATCACGATAGAAGGCGAGCTGACGTGTTGGTCGATCATCACTTTCAATTCGTCACGGAACTGTTTACGAACCGCCACGGAATCCGCATCATCCGGCTCCCAAAGGTTCGGCATATCTTGCCAAACCATTAGGCCAAGCCTGTCACAATGATAATACCAACGTTGAGGCTCTACTTTGATATGCTTGCGTATTACATTAAAACCCGCACGTTTCGCCAGTTCTATATCATACAACAAAGCCTTGTCGGTAGGAGCGGTAAATGCGCCATCGGGCCAATAACCCTGATCCAAAAGACCGATATGGAAAACAAACTCCCCGTTCAATAAAGGCCGAAGCACACCATCTACCTTTCCCATACTAACAGAACGCATACCAAAATAAGAAGATACCTCATCTATTATCTCACCCTTTCGATCTTTCAACTGTAATTTCAAACCATACAAGAAAGGATCATCTGGACTCCATAGACGGGGTTCCCGGATAGGCAAGTAAAAACTCATATTGGAATTTCCTTCGGTTCTTGCCACCTCTGAAGTACCATTATCCGCGATAGCCGTTACCTTTAACTCCTTATCCTCCGTATAAGCAATTACTTCCAACCGATTATTTTTTAAATCGGGAACAAGCTTAATCTGAGAAATATATTGTTTCTCTACCGGTTCAAGCCAAACGGTTTGCCAGATACCGGAGGTAAAAATATAATCTCCACGTGAGCCGTTCTTGCCCGAAGCGGCCCGGCCGTCGTTAGGATCATAAGCACCTACCACAAGGACATTTTCACCGGATTTCAAATAATCAGTAATATTTAAACTAAAAGCATCGTACCCTCCCGTATGGGTACCCACCTTCTTACCGTTGACAAACACGGACGAGATCCGATCTACAGCCCCAAAATTCAACAATACATGCCTGCCCTTCCATGCTTGAGGAACAGAGAAGCTACGCCTATACCACAGGCAAGTATCACCCCCACGAGCTATACCGGATAATTCCGATTCAGGAGGATACGGCACACGTATCTTTTCTACTTTCGCGGGAAAGACTGGAGGGGTGGTTGCCGTAACAGGATCAAGCAGGTCTTTTCCTCCCATATAATCCCATATACCATTCAGATTCAACCATTCCGAACGCACCATCTGCGGACGCGGATATTCCGGTAAAGGAATCTCAGCCTTCAATGCCTCCTCTGTCCATGGGGTAGGCAATGTGAACTTCTCTAGGATTTGCGCCTTTACGGAGAAGAGATCTCCCCCAAAAAGAAAGGAGCAAAGAGCTAAACAAACAACGGTAATCTTTTTCATAAACCAACTATTTAAATAATTCCGGATAATATTTCCGAATCAAATCTTGATCTTCTTTCTCCAACTTATCGATCAAGACCGGCTTATCTTGCGGGCGGAGACCTTTTTGGTTGATTTTGTTGATCAAGCTCCAATCCTTAGCCGGTTTTGTCGGGGTCGGATCGGCAGGTTCATGAGCCGGCAAATCATAACGGGTAAAGTCGATGACGTAAGCCGGGGAATTTTTCGCATGCCAATCACGTAATAAGGCCAAGCGGAATTCCTTATTCATAAACCATTTTATCTCCAAATTATTATAAGAGTCTCCCAAACCAGAGCCACGTTCTACGAAGCGATAGTTCCAGTCGTCGTTCGATTTATATTGTTTTCTCCAAAGTTCGCCAAATTCTCCGAACGTAACGAAATGAGTATCCGGCCAGCGTTCCTTGGTACCCGTTACCCACATCTTCATGGCATCACAGATGAGATCCTTCCCGAACTCATGTACCATCTGCGCCTCCCAGATATTGGCGACCCAGCCAAAGCCATTCAACTCAAGACCTTTATCAAAGTGAATCGCTTCCGTGTGCATCACCTCACGATGCCCCAAGTCGAGCCCCCAACCTTTGTACGTCTCGATCGGGCCGACACCTCTACGGCTGTTGTATCCATCGATACCATGTCCGGTCTGTCCGCTACGGCGGGCACAGATAAAGTCCATCGTCCAGCCATCCAGATTCACGCAATCGATGAAATCGCTTTTTCCCTGCGCCGGCTTGCAGAAGTGTTCCGTCGAGGGATAGAAAGGATAAGAAGGAGAACCGTCAGCACCACCACCGTCTATATTATGCTGGCTCCAGATCACGGCGTGCGCCACATGGATGTTCTCTTTCTCCGCCAAATATCTCAAATTATCGGCCGATAAGAAACCTCCCATAATTGACTGCGGACGATAACCATTTCCTACCATTTTAGAAATGATCTCTATCGCCTCCGACATCTCACGGTTTACCCGCTCACGGGGTAGATACATCGCAGGAAAATAACCGGGGAAATAAGTAACCTCATCCCCATATTTCTTTTGGCACTCCACTACATAATCACGGATCTCCCGGTAATTCTTCCGTCCGTCCTCCAAGGCATTCATCGTGAATCCCCATGTAAGACGACCGTTCGGGTTATTCGTGGCGAAAGCCTCCCGCAAGGCACGTACTCCCTCAAGCGTATGCCAATCCACCTCATCGCGGGGATGTAACTTGACATCCCGGGAGACTTCCCAAGGCGTCGTACGTATCATGATACATAAGGTGACAAAACGATTTCCTTCTATCGTCAGCGGTTCCGTATTCGCCGGGACGACCACAGGATCCGCCGCCCTTAATTGAAAACCACTGAGCACAGCGACCATCCATACGATCACCCATTTTCTCCAAACTGATATATTCATATTACTTTCTCGCATTTGTACAATCTATTACTATTTCCTGATCCGACGGAAATATCCTAAAGACATAATCCGAACCAGATTCAGGTTTCCTTATATGGCCTTTCTCGCAGGTGATCACGTAGTTGAAACCATCGAAGCTAGCGTTGACTGCCTTATCCTCTATAACGGTGAAAGGTAGCTCCTTCCCTGCCGCAGCCTTTAGCTCTAAAGCCCATGAGAAATCCGCCTCCTTTGACAGAGCGGCTACCTCGAAGCGGGTCTCATAGAAGGTGATCTTGAAAGCATGGCCTTTTGAGTCTTCGGCGGAAACTACCAAGGTATCCTTGCCTATCTCCGTCACTACCGGATGGTCCAAGGAAAGTTCCTCCTTATCTCCATCCTTGTCTAATCGGACGATCCGAAGCCCGGCACGATCGAGTCCCTCGCTCCACATGAATCCGTCCACGACCGGCAACGTATAGAATAGGAACTGGTTCCCGTCTCCGGGCTTTTCCAGATAAACCGACTTATAGCTCTCGTCGAAAAGATGGATATCCCTAAAGCGGAACGTTCCCTTCTCCCACAATAAGTTCGCCCGATAATAACGGCTGTTAAACCAGACCGTCTTATTGCCTTCTCCACGGACATCCGTCAACGTAGTGACAGCCGTCGCCGGCGTAACCTTGAAGCATTCCTTGAACCACGCACCGGATTCGCCCAGCGTCTCCACCCAGATCTTATTTTCCTTCCTCAAGGAGTCCAAGATAGGGATCTGCATCTCCAGTCCCTTGCTCATATTACTCCACGTGAAAGAGTTCTCCTGTCCCGCTTGCGCATAATTGAAGGCCAGACAAGGCTTGTTCACGATCGATTCCAAGAAATAATCCACCCAGCGGCGATCCATGCCCGCCTTCTCATACACGGGTTCCAAGGAGATCACCCCTTGACGCTCTTGTCCCAGACCATCATCATACTGATAAATAGGATCACTGCCCAGCATACGGAAAATAGGAACGGGGATTTGCCCCTCCTCGGTCTGCGCCGGCATATAAGCGTTTATCCGGCTTGGGTAATAGGCTTGGTTCCAGTAACCACCCCATAGGGTATAACCATCCGTCCCCACTTGGTCCTTGCAGTTGCACGACGCCACGATCTTATATTTATCGTACATATACCCCAAGGTATGCGCGTCGATAAACCAAGAGCCGACCGATTTCGGGTACGTGCCGAATATCTCCTTGAACTTCGCCATATAGACATCCACCAATCGCTCCCGTTCTTCTTTCGTATATCCGGTGCTGAAAGCGATATTCGCGTGCGAGACCCAAGAATGCTCGCCACGCCACTTGATCCCGGCGGCCTCGATCTGCGGTTGCGTAAGTTCCCACCAAGCGCCGATCTCGGAATGATCATTGAGTTTACTTTTCAACAGATCTTGGTACAATGGGTTGATCAACGCATCGTACTGCAATAAGAAGGTTGCCGGTAAATCATATTTATTCACCAATTTCACTTGCTCACAAACCGTCTCGTACAATAAACTATCAGCGTTCTCCACCCGGTAATCTGTCTGGCGGATGAAATTGATGATGTTGATAATACGGGGAGCAGCCGCACTCTCAACCGGTTTCTCTCCCGCGCTACGGCATCCCGCACAGCAGAAGACGATAAAGCATACAAGACCTATCTTCTTTATGAATGACATTCGATTCAATTTTAAATTCATTTACTCTCATAAAATATTCTAGAAATGGCATTTCACCGGTGTAAAATCATTTTTAGAGATCTAAAAAGCATTTCGCAAGGGTGCAAAGCCATTTCTTAAACCTAAAAATGGCATTTCACAAGCGCAAAGTCGTTTTTAGAAATCTAAAAGGTACTTCGCGAGGGTGAAAAGCCATTTCTTAGATCTAAAAAGGCATTTTACACCAGTGCAAGGCCATTTTTACCGGAATATAAGGCATTACCCTACCACCCCGGATTGTTCGGAGCCAAGTTCGGGTTCAGATACAACTCATCCAACGGAAGGGAATAATAGTAATGCTTCGGGGTCACAAAGTTACGATTCTCCGCCGGTTCCACAATCAAGAAACCATTTTCGTCTGTCAAACCGGGATTTCCCTCGTTCAAGACATCCAAGTTCTCGTATTCCGAACCTTTCAGCTTAATACCTTTTATGGCACCTATCAATTCCGTCTCAGCCGTCTTCCAACGTCTCAAATCATCCCTGCGGAAGCCTTCGAACGCTAACTCGATCGTACGTTCCCGACGGATCTCCGTCCGCATATCCAACCCATTGCTCTTCACGAAAGCGTTGGTCAAAGGAGGCATCTCCACGCCTTTCCGGGAACGAATCACATTGATCGTCTTGTTCAAGATGTCATCGCTGATCGCCCCGTCTTTCTCGTAAGTGGCCTCAGCCAATATCAGCAATACCTCCGGATAACGGATGATGTGATAATCATATACATCCTTGTCAGAAGGAACGGAAGTCTCCGCCATATATTTCCACAACTTATAACCCGTACGTGTCTCGGGACGTATGGTAAATTGCGGCGGGCAGGTCAAGGCGCCGTCTTGCGGACTGATATAGTCGGTTCCGGGCATCAAGAAGGTCTGTTTCATACGAGGGTCACGATTCTCGTATTCGCTCTTGATCGTGGCATATCCCTCAAATCCGGAATTAGCGTTCTCAATTGGCAATCCCGTACTCTTACACAAATACATATCTGCCAGCTTACGGGTAGGCGTCCCTCGCCATCCCCAATATACAGGGCACGCGTCGCTATGGTGGCGGATATCCGTCTCGTACCGACTGTCGAAGATACCTTCTTTTGAATTATCGCCCGCATTGATAAACAAGTAGCGGTAGCTCTCCTCACCAGAGCCTTCATATAAAGCATACTCACCACTATCGATCACTTTTGCAGCGGCATCGATCGCTTGTTGCAACAACTGCTGATAGTCCGAACGGTGCTGGTGATACTTCGCCCACGTCCCGGCAAACAAGGCAACCCTCGCTTTCAACGCCAAGGCAGCGCCTTGGGTTACACGTCCCGCCTCATCCGAGCTTAACTCACTTTGCAAGGGTAGTTTAGCATACACCTCGTTGAGTCCCGACAAGATGAAGTCTTCCACCTCCTGTTGCTTATTCCTAGAACCATACAACTCCGGGGAATCTACGGTAAGCACCTTCGTCAAGATAGGAATATCGTTGTATTTCGCCATCAACCGAAAATGCGAGTAAGCACGGAAGAAACGGGCCTCAGCCACATACCGCTCGATCTCCGAGGGATCGCCCTCGTACGTCTGGCTCTTCTCGATAATCATATTGCTCTGACGCAGGTCTATGAAAGTAGAGTCCCATAGGGCATCCGTATTCGGGGCGATCAACGTACCGTTGCTCGTCGTATTCTCGTTCAACTCATAGGCGATATCGCTATCCGTATCCTTCGTGCCGAATGTCTCGGTACGTGTGTAGAGCCAATTGACCTCTTTCTCGAAATCATCCGGGGTTTTCCAGAATAGCTCGTCCGGCATATTATCTTTTGGCAACAGGTCTATATCTTGGCAACTTGACAAGAACAAAGCGGAAACAATAAAGCTTCCCAATATTATCCGATAGTTTTTCATGACTTTTCGCTTTAATTTTTAAAATACGACATTTATACCAAATGAATAATTACGGGTAAACGGATAGGAAGTAATGCTACCGCTGTTCTCCTCCGGGTCCCAACCATTTGGCGTGTTATGTACCTCAAATAAATCCTCGCCGGAAAAATACACCCGCACCTTCTGCAAACCGGCCTTCGAGGTCAAAGTCTGCGGGATCGTATAACCGAACTGCAAGTTTTTCAAACGAGCATACGCAACGTTAAACTTCGTGTTCGTAGATACATAATAATTGTAGTTTCGTTTATCCTTCAACGTGATCGCCGGATACTGGGCGTCCGTTCTTTCCGGGGTCCAAGTCTTTCCATACCAATACTCGGCGGATTGATACCATGCCTCTGGCATCGGGCACCGACTCTCCCCTTCCAAGAACATCGTCCTACGGCCGACTCCTTGTATGAAAGCACTCAAATCGAATCCCTTCCAAGCCATACTCAGGTTAAAGCCGAAATTATAACGCGGGTTCTTGTCGCCCAAGTATTTCACGTCACCGGAGCCTTCTTTACCATCACCTAATACGGATAGCTTCCCGTCTCCATCCAAGTCCTTGTACATAGCGTCACCTACGCTCAAGTCACCCGGGATACCCCCTTCCGAGAAACGAGATTTATACGCCTCCAATTCTTGCTCATTCTGGATGATTCCATCAAATTCATATCCGAAATAGGAATTCAACGGATATCCGGTCGGAGTCTCGTTATTACCTAATTTGATCAGGTTACTTCCAACCCGATCCACGACCTTGTTTTTCGCGTCACTGATATTAAAGCGAACCGAGTAGCTGAAATCCTTGATCTGATCCCTCCAGCCTAGAGAGATTTCCCATCCATGAATACTTAAATGGCCGCTGTTCGTGCTCGGAGCGTCCGCACCTAACATAGAAGGATAGGTCTTCGGGATAAGCATGTTCTTATTCTCTTTCCAGAAGTAGTCGAACGATCCATATAAACGGTTATTGAGCGTCGAGAAATCAAATCCCACATTGGTTGTCTGGATCGTCTCCCATGTACGAGAGGTAGAAATAATATTTCCAGACGTAGCCATTTGTCCTTTCACGCCAGTCCCGAAAGGATAATAATCGTTCGATAAAGAGATTAATTGAATATAATCATACAATCCGATACCGGACTGATTACCCATCTCTCCGTAAGAAGCTCTTACCTTCAAGTCCTCGAACCAACCTAACCGTTTCATGAAACCCTCTTCTCCGACACGCCAAGCCGCGTTTACACCCGGGAACCATCCCCAACGGTGATCCGGATCAAAGCGGGAACTACCATCCGCACGGATCGTTCCTTCGATGACATATTTATTGGCAAACGTATAATTCACTCTGGAAAAGAAAGAATTAATCGTCCACTGATTTCCCTCGCTCCAAGCGTTTTGATCTTGAGCGCTACCCAATTGCAAAGACATATTTTCTTGTTGGTCGAAGTTAATACGCTTCGCCGTGAACCGATCATAGTTCTCAGACTCATGGGAAGTACCGACCATCACGCTTAAATCATGCCGGTCATTGAAGTTCTTTTTATAATCGGCATAGAGCGTGAAGTTCTTGGATAAAGTTTTCTGGTAACGACGCTCCGCACTATTCGGCGTACGTTTCTCCCGAACCTCGTTATTATCCCAATCGTAATTGATGATTTTCTTGTTCGTCACGTTCTCATCCTGATCATACTTACGGATCACGGCTTGCCCCACCAATTGTAATCCGTCGATCACTTTCCAGCGTAATTGGTTGTTGACCGTTATATTACCTGTAGTCTTATTCACCATACCTCCCTCTTCCAATACTTGGGCCGGATTATCAAATCCCTCGAATGTATAGAAAGTTCCTGACGGATTGTACATCGGAGTCCAAGAGCGAGTCTTATAAATCAGCTCCCATATATTTTGTCCTTCCGTCAAACCCGAGGAATAGTCCCTGTTGCTTGCCTCATAAGCTAAATTAAGATCGTAAGTCAAGTTCTTGAAGATCTCGACGCTCGATTTAGCACGTACGAAGTAACGCTTGTTCACATCCTCACCAAATTTAGGGATACCTTCCTCACGCTGATGGCCTAAAGACAACATATACGAGTATCTCTCTCCACCGCCGGAGATATTGACATTGTAATTCTGCATATTACCATTGCCAATAAGCATATCATTCCAGTCTTGATCCTTGAAGAATTGCGGATAACCGGTCCAACGCCCCCATTCCGCATCGGGCAATACCAGATCACTATTCTGCCGGATCAATTCCAATTGGTCTCTCGTGTATTCTGGAGTGAATGATCCATCCGTGATCTCCAAGGCCATCTCCGCATGTTGTAATAGATTCGCAGGTTTCCTTAACAACGCAGGAGTCTTAATAGAGTAATATGCATCAAAAGCAACAGATGTCTTCTGATTGCGCTTACCACTTTTCGTTGTCACCAGAATAACACCATCCGAGGCACGAGCACCGTAAATAGCGGCCGTACCATCTTTCAATACGGAAATATTCTCGATATCGGAAGGGTTGATCATATTAATATTTCCCTCCGCTCCATCAATCAAAACAAGGGGAGTACCACCGTTGATAGAAGAGACATCACGAACCTTCATGGTCATGTCCGAACCCGGAGCGCCTCCGGTACGTGTAATCGTCAAGCCAGGTACTTCTCCCTGCAAAGCCTGAGCCGCATTCTGAACCGGACGAGACTCAAACGCTTTTGCGTCGGCCGTAGATACGGCACCACCCAAGTTCGCTCTTTTTACCGTACCGTAACCGACAACCACAACCTCATCCATCTGCAAGGCATCTTCCCGTAACTTCACGTTCAAATTCGCTTCCTTGCTGGGACGCAATTCCGTCATGGCATATCCGATGTAAGAGATTTGAAGGACACCGTTTTCCGATACCTCTATCGTAAACTTTCCATCAAGGTCCGTAACCGTTCCGTTGGTAGTACCTTTCTCAACTACGTTCGCACCGATAATAGGTTCTCCATTCTCGTCGGTCACTACACCTTGCACTAAATTCTTCTTTTGCAAAACGGCTTGTGAGGAAGGGGCAGTTTTCTCGTTTTTTGTAGAGGGATTAATCAAGATGAAATTATTCTCCGTAATCTCATACTTTACGCCTTCCCCTGCAAAAAGACGCTTCAAAATGGTTTCCACCGTCTGCTCTTTCACATGTACAGATACTTTTTTATTCAGGTTAACCTTCTCGCTCTCGTAGATAAAACGGAAGCCAGACTGTTTCTCTATCCTGAAAAGAACCTCTTTTATTGTCTGGTTATTAACGTCCAAAGACAACTTTGTCTCTTGCGAATAGACAGAGGCCGAGATCTGAAGTGAACATGCGATAGAGAATAATGTCGTCAATCTCATAATAGACAAAGTTTTTTTAAGGACCGGAGACTCTTCCGGCCTTGCTATATTCCAAAAATTCATATATTTGTAATTCGATTGTTTGTTAACACTAGTGTTACGAGCACTAATTTTAATGATCAAAAAGATGACGGGGAATGTTCCAGCATTTCCCGTTTTTCATGTGTATTCATGCGATTCTTGTTCTTTACTTCATAGGCAGACTTTATTTAGAGGTTATACTTATATTTTTTCCTTTCACGTTATAACTTATATCACTTAATCGGGATAGTACACCCAATATATCCGTTATGGTTTCCTCCTGTATGACTCCATCGTAATGTATGCTATTCCCCAAATCCTTTTGAAGATGGATGGTTACATCGTACCTCCTCTCCAGATATTTACAGACGGAAGCTAGCGGCATATGATCCATATAGAGTTTATCTTCCAGCCAACTGTACGAATGAGATAACACGCCCGATACCGGTCTCATCCGGTTGGTTTGCTTATCGAAAACCGCCATGTCTCCGGCGTTCATTAGTAATTTCTCATTCCCATGATCCAGCTCGATACAACCTTCCACCAACGAGGCTTCAACTGTTTTTTCATCCGTGTACGCTTGCAAATTAAAAGAAGTACCATGTACCTTTAAGCGCAATCCATTGTTCATCTTGATCACGAACGGTATCTTGTTCTTCGAGACATCGAAGAAGCCCTCTCCTTGGAAATTCACTTCCCGGATCTTCTCCTTCGCGTTATAGGAATACGTAATATCAGATCCAGAATTCAGCTTAACAACGGAACCATCCGGCAAGACCACCTCCGATCGGCTTCCGTAATCAGCGGTCATTCGAACCAACATTTCCGGCTGTTTATCAAATACTCCCATTTTCGAAAAACCAAGGACAAGCAATAAAGTAGCTGCCACTCCTGAAATAATATATCCGATATTCACCAAGCGTTTCCGCTTATTATATCTCTTCTTATTGATACGATCGATCTTATCCCATGCGTATTGAGCATTAAAAGTTTCTTGCTCCAGATAAGAGCCTGTTTCTTTCCAGATCTCTTTATACCGTTTAAAATCTTCTTGATTAGACTCATCCTCAGCCAACCATTCATCCAGAACCGGATCCACGATCTCCTCATTCATCCTCTCCGATAAATGGTCAACGATGTGTTCTCCTATTTGCTTTTTCTTCTCCATGAGTCTAGTCTTTATTTAAATGACACCACAAATAAAAAAAGGTCCTATACGAACCTTGAAAATTTTCTCATTATTTTATACCTCCTTCATCTCCAGACATTCCTTCAACTTCTGTAAAGACATCCATATTTGATTTTTAATTGTTTTCACGGATATAGATAGTTTCTCCGATATTTCTTTCTGCTTCAACCCTTTTACCCTGTGAAGAAGTAACACTTCTCTACTCCGACCCGGCAAATGGTCTATACAATCATAAAGAGCGATCCTAAACTCTTCTGTTTCCAGTTGATTATCCTCATAGGATAGAAGTAATAAGTCTTGATTCTCTGATAAACTTCCCGTCTGCACCTTTGATCGGATAAAGTTCAAGGCCAGATGTTTAGCCATCCGATATAAATATCCTGATACATTTTCCTTTATCTCTATTCTCCCCCTATTTTTCCATAAATTCAAGAAAAGCTCTTGAACAACATCCTCCGCATCATTTCTATCCATCAATAGACTATACACATACTGACAAAGACGCCCGTAATAACGATCAAACAGTTTATTATAACTGATATAATCATTATTTCCGATCGCTAGCATTAAGACCTTATCGGCATGAACTTCCTGCATATAATCTTCATTTATCATGAATATTCACAATCGTCTTTACAGGTAAAAGAGTTTCGGCAAGACTATGGCTAACAAAAAGAAGAACGAAGATATAAAGCGAACAAATTCAGTTTGTAACCGAAGTTTAAAAAGATGCTTAGTAAAGAGATCTGAGATTTCAGGAAAAGGAGAACTGGATTATAAATATATGTGGTAGAATAATTTACAGTTTATCAACAAAACCATAGTCTTGCCGAGACTCAGTTGAAATAGATCTCAGAAGGATATTTTACAAGAAATTAATCCTGCCTTTCCACAAATCTCCTGTGACGCAAAAGTAGGAAAATTATTATTTGATTGATTATTTTATCATTCTTTTCATATAAGATCATCTTCCCTTTTACTCCCCAGCAAATAAAAAGGGAAATATCTCACGACACTTCCCTTTTACCATGAATCTTATGTTTGAATTATTTTACTTCTACTACAATCATCACAGGGAAATGATCAGATGGAACACGAGCTACATGTTTTTGCATGGAGACCTCCTTCGGAAAATTCGCATTTTGCTCATTCTTCGCATCTTTCGCTTCCGAACGATATGTATCCGTCAAGACACCATATTTTTTCACATCAAACTCTTTCGTAAGGAATAAATGATCGATACGACTGTCTGTTTTGCGATCCGCATGGAAGGCATTAAACGTGCCGTTGGGTACATACCGGAAATCCGCTATCTGATAAGAATCCCGCATAATACCGGAATTGTCCAGTAATAAGTAGGATTCATTATGTTGATCCACATTAAAATCACCTGTTAGAATCGCCGGTAGCTTCTCCGGAAATTCTTTCAACTTCTTAAGGATAAGTTTCGCGCTTTCCGCACGGGCCTGTACACCAATATGATCCATATGTAAGTTAAAGAACAAGAAAGTAAAGCCGGTTTGTTTATCCCGAAATTTACCCCATGTGCAAATACGGGGAAGAACGGCATCCCATCCCTTATTAGGGCGATCGGTTATCGTAGACAACCAAAAGTCCCCATGATCGAGCACCTCGAACTTTCCCGTACGATAAAATATGGCAGAATATTCACCAGCTTGCTTACCATCATCACGTCCTACCCCGATATAATCATAACCGGGCATCGCATTCTTTAGATCTTGCAACTGATGATATTTACCTTCTTGAGTCCCAAAGATATCAAAACCATGGAACTGCACCAATTGGGCAATGTAGGGATAACGTTGTCCCCAGCCATTCCCATTCGTCGAGTCTCCCGCATTCGCATTACGCAAATTATAGGTGGCTACTACCATTGACTCCGCTTGTAACGCAAATACGGAACAAAGGACAAATAAAAAAGAATAAATTAGCTTCTTCATACCTTTTATCATAAAATTAAATCCACATCAATAAATTAGAACTCTGCCTCTATCATTATCGGGAAATGATCCGAAGAGAAATGCCCATACTGGCACTCGTTCAAAGTCCCATATTTATTTACCTGAATACCTTTAGTGACGAAAATATAGTCAATCCGGTTTTTCATCGGGGCATTCAAATTGAATTGGTTTGTCGTTCCTACCGTCCCATAGGGTGGTGTTTTTGAGATTTCCCGTGAGTCCAACAGTAAACCATCGGATTTCAGTATTTGTATAGGCTCAGAATCCGGCGTACCATTGAAATCACCTACACAGATAGCAGGGGAATCCCCCGCTATCTTTTTAATATTAGCCAACATTATCAAAGCAGACTCATGACGTGCCACCTTACCGATATGGTCAAAATGAACGCTGAAGAAATAAAATTCCTTTCCCGAAACCTTATCCTTCAACTTCGCCCAAGAACAAACCCTCCGGCATTGCGCATCCCAGCCAAAAGAAGGCTTATCCTGTGTCTCCGACAGCCAGTAATTTCCTGAGTCCAATAATTTAAACCAATCTTTCTTAAATAAAACCGCGGCATGTTCCCCAGCCTCTTTTCCGTCATCCCGGCCTACGCCGACATACGTGTACGTATCATCTTTCACTAATTCCTTCACTTGGTGAATCAACCCTTCTTGAATCCCAAAGACATCAAAATCATGGAAATGAACCAAAGATACCGCCATGTCTTTGCGGTGTACCCATGAATCATCCTTATCCCCCTCATTATCATACCGCAGGTTAAAACTACCCACGTTCAGTTTACACTTCTGTTGTCCGGATATCCCTATGCAGAAAGTAAATAAAGAGATAAACACTATAATTAAGTTTCTCATGATACCCCCTTGATTACCAGCCCGGATTCTGGCTTAGATTCGTATTGAACTGAATTACTACCTCCGGTATCGGATATAAGTACTGACGAGCCGGCCAGCTACGTCCGGCGTAATTATACTCCATCAAATAACCTCCTTGAACCGGCTTCACGTTAAGCACATTACTCTTATTTGTACCCACATAGACACCAATCGCAGCATACTTCTCATCAGCGATCTTATCCGTATCATAGAAATAGGCATCATAATTACCATCGCCATTCACATCCAACGGTTGGTTAAGTGATGGGATAAAGATACCTTCCCAAGGATCGTTCACCCAAAGATCGCAACAATTCCAACGTTTCAAATCATTTAGGCGCAAACCTTCCAGACAAAGTTCAATACCACGTTCGCGACGGATCTCCAACAAGGAAGGATCAGAGATCGTCGGGTAATAAGAAGCGATATAAGGCTCTGCGGATGACGGACGGGTTGTCAATGTACCTGTCTGTGGTGTGCCTCCCGTAATTCCCGCACGAGAACGAAGCGCACCTATCGTAGCCGCCCAATCCGCATCAGTCAGTTCGCCTAATTCAGCCTTAGCCTCAGCATAGTTCAACAAAACCTCAGCATAGCGCATGATAGGAATGTCATTATCATTCGTAGCCGCATCATCGTAAGCCACGTCATCCATGGCAAACTTCGTAAACTGATATCCCGTCAATGTATGTCCCGTAAAATTAGCCGCGGTCGGCTCATAAACACCAGAAGCATTCTTGCGGGTATAATCCGCTCCCCGGATCGTCTGGTTCAAGCGGGTATCACGTCCTGTTGTCTCCTCCACGAAATTCTTATAGCTTCCATCCGCTTTTTTCTCGACATAAGGCGTACCATCCGCATTCAAGTATGACAGCATAAATTTACGGCTCATGCATAAGTGTGGTCCGTAAGTAGAGGAATTATACCACCAATTCTGCTCACCCAGTCCTAACACCTTGTCAGTCTCGATAGCCATCATTACCTCCGTGGTAACGGCCTTATCGGCAATGAAAAGTTCGCGATACGCTCCACGGCCATCGCTATAAGCACCCGAAGTATAAAGTTTGTACGGTCCGTTATCCATAACTTCCTTAGCCGCCTCAGCCGCTAGTTTATATAAATCTTTGGCCGAATATTCCGTACATCCCGTACGAGCGATATCCAATTGGTCAGCGGCATGGTATTTACGCCAAGCAGCCTCAAACAAGCAAACACGAGATTTGAAAGCGGCAGCTGTCCATTTATTTACGATCGTTGAATTATGCGTGACATCCTCTTCCAATATATTCGTATACGCATAATCCAAATCCTCCAAGATATGCCCGATAATCACATCACGTGTATCACGCGGGTTATAAAGATCCGGGTCTTCAGCCTCGTTAAATACCTTATCAATCCAAGGTACCTCGCCATATTGTACCAATTTATCAAAATAGAAGCGAGCACGGAACAAGCGTGCGATACCATTATAATTGTCACGGATAGTCGTGCTTAGTGACTCATTCACGTTATTCTCCAAAAAGAAATTTATATTACGAAGAGCGGACCATGACCAACTCGTCGCGCTATTCGTAGTATAAGCGCCAACCTCCATACCACCCAAGGAATTTTTCACCCCATAATCTGCCGTAGCATCACGCCGGAAAGCGCTTCCTCGGGAAGGCAAGACATTGTAAAATGAGTACGTATACGTCTTCAAACCATTCTCGGAGCTAAACACCATATCCACAGAAGCCTCCGACTTTGGTTCCTCATTCATCTCGCACCCCGAAAATACAGCCAAAAGTGCCACCAGACCGCTTAATAGTATATTCTTTTTCATTTCGTATAATCTCCTATTCTTTAAAATGTAACATTCAGGCCGATGCTGAACGACTTCATCATCGGGTAATTATATCCATCACCACTATTGCTGGAGGTCAAGTCCTTATCCGATTCACCGATATTCGATACATTGACATCCTTGGAATACTTGTAAAGCGGAGACCATGTAAAGAGATTTTCCCCGGAAAGGTAAATTCCCACATTTGTCAAATGCAATTTTTTAATCCATTCCGACGGTAAATTATAGCCAACCTGTATGTTCTTCAAGCGTAGATAGGCCGCATTCATCAAATAGCGCGTGTTAGCGTTCTTATGACCTCCATAGAAAGGCGCATAGTAACCAGCGTAACGAGGCAAGAATGCATCCGGGTTCTCAGGAGTCCAATAGTTTCCCACATGCCAAGAAGGCATCTGGTTATACGGGCGATTGTATTGCCCCCAGAACGTAGAGGCTTCATTAGACGGATACCAATCCTGCTTACCCACTCCTTGGAAGAAAGCACTCACCCAGATATTGTTCCAATCGGCAGAAAGCGTAAAGCTATAAATATAACGAGGCTCCTCGTTACCGATGATCTTACGGTCGCCCGGATCATCTACCGTATTCTGTCCACGATCAATATAACCGTTGCCATTTAAGTCTTCAAACTTAATATCACCCGGATACAACTTATAGGTTTTCGATGTTTGCATGAGCGGATTATAATAGGATTGTCCCGCAGCTTTCGCGGCAGCCTCAGCCGCATCGATACTGGCTTGGTCCTGCCACAAACCATTGGATACAAATCCCCAAATCTCACCGATACGCATCCCCTCATAATAATTCTTGTCGAGTGATTGATTCGCATACTCGCTCAATGACTTATTCGCATTATTAAACCTATCGATCACTGAATAGTAATCTGCCAATGTACCCTTGATGCTATAATTAAATCGCTTACCAGCTAAATCAAATCCATCTCTCCATTCCAAAGACAACTCATAGCCATAAGTAGACATATCCGCATAATTACCTTTCGGAGAAGAAGCACCGAACACATCCGGCACGGTCGGACCATTCACGATCATATCAGTTGTTTTACGGATATAATAATCTCCACTTACGGTCAAACGATTATCAAAGAATCCTAAATCCGCTCCTATATCATACGTCGTAGCGGTTTCCCACGTCAAGTTGCCGGGAAGAGCCGCCGGAGATGACATATAATTCTGCCGCAAACCGTCAAGAATATAATCAGACTTGCTGATACCCAATGTCTGGATATACTGATAATTACTCAATCCGGCCGCATTGCCCAAAGAGCCCCAAGAAAACCGGACCTTAGCGTTAGAGATATGTTCGGACTTAACATTCCACCAAGGTTCTTGCGAGATTCGCCAACCCACGGAAGCCGAGGGGAAGAAAGCCCAACGCTCATCACTCGGGAAGCGGGAGGAACCATCGTAACGTCCGTTTACCTCCAACAGATAACGATCATCAAAGGCATAATTCAAACGGAAGAAAGCGCCGCCAAACTGATAAGCCTTCCATTGTGAGGTAATACTCCGGTTATCAGTACCCATCACCAAATTCATGTTGTCCACGTCGTCCGTCAACAAGTCATCATTATAAGCATAGATGCGTTTGAAAGTAGATTTTTCGTAATTCCATCCAGCCATGGCCTTGAAATAATGTTTCTCGGCAAAAGTTTCCTCAAACTCTGCGAAAAGGTTCGTTGCTAGATAGTTCGTATGATCAGTTGTCTCTGCCAAATTGGAATAGGTACCCGTAATATGTTCGATCTGGCTTTCCCCATCTGCATCAACCGACCGTGCATACGGTGAACGTACTTGTTTCTTGGTCTTCTCTTGCGTCTTCTGTTGATACGTGAAATCACCATTCACACGCAAACGGTCACCCAAGAACTTAGCATTGAATGTCGTAGTATTCTTTAAGTTGGAGTTCTTTGTCGTAATACCGCTACGTCCATAAAGCAAATCGCCTACGGTATAGACGGCAGAATAAGTCATCGTACCATCAGGGTTGAACAGTGGCGATGACGGGTGTCCCTCGTCTGCGATATTTCTCCATACCACACCAGATCCTTCCGAATAGGTAATCGGATTGTAGTATTTATTATGGGAAAACTCAAAGTTATTGTTGATCTTCAACCAAGGAGTTAACTGATAACCTCCCTTGAAACGCATGTTATAGGTCTTGAACTTATCCGTTTGCTCATCGCTATCGAAAAGTCCATCGTAACTATAGAAACGTCCTGACAAATAATAATCAAACTTCCCGTCGGAACCCGAGATGGAAAGATTTTGATTCTGCGCAAAGACACTCTTCTTATACATCAGATCATAATAGTCGGTTCCTTCCGGATAATACACATAACGGCCTTTTGTACCGATAGAGCCATCAGAGATCACCGTCCCGAAATCGCCCGTCTCATGACGGCGCTTATACTCATCCAGCCAAGCCACGGAAAATTGCTGTGTCTTGTTGATACCGGAAGGATTCGCTTGATTGTAATTAAAATAAGCGTCATAAAAATGCTTTGCCCAAATATAACCATCGGAAACTACATCCGGCACATTCTGTGGTGATTGTAATGAATAGCTAGAAGACCATGTCACCTTCGGCTTACCTTCCGTAGCGTTCTTCGTCGTGATCAAAACCACGCCAAATGGAGCACGTGCGCCATAAATAGCGGAAGCGGCAGCATCCTTCAATACGGAAATACTCTCAATATCATTCGGATTTAACATAGAAGGGTCTCCTTCCACACCATCAATCAACACCAAAGCACTACCCCCATTGATAGAACCGGCGCCACGTACGTTAAAATCCGCCGTACGCCCCGGTTTACCATCAGACAAGGAAATATTCAAGTTCGGGACAACCCCTTCTAGCATCTGAGTAGCGTTAGCCGTAGGACGCCCCTCGAATACATCACTAGTCACTTGCTCTACCGCACCGGTCAAATTCACTTTTTTCTGGGAACCATAACCCACCACGACTACCTCATCCAGCTTCTGCGTGTCCTCATGAATAGATATAACCAAATTATCTTTATTGCCTACCGGAACATCTTGAGCCACATAACCAATATAAGAAACCTGAAGTATCGCATTCGGAGTTACCTCAATAGAGAAATGGCCATCTATATCCGTGATGGTACCATTGGTAGATCCTTTCACGACCACATTCGCCCCGATGATTGGTTCCCCTTTCGGGTCTGTAATCGTACCGGTAACTTTCTTATTACCTTGTTGCTGAACAGTTTTTACCGATGATAAAACGATCTGATGACCCGATTTCAATACATAAGCCACATTCGCTTGCTTTGCTATCGCATCCATTACAGCATTAATATCCGCATCTTCCACGTCAACAGAGATCGGAGAATTCAGACCTTTGATCCCATCATTATAGAAAAAACGATATTCAGTCGTTTCCTCTAATTCTTTAATAACCTCCCGCATCGGTCTATCCTTTACCGACAACGATATCTGGGCGGCAATCGCAACTCCGGAAAAGCCCGACAATAACTGGGCATACAAAAGTGTCCGGAAAAAAGAGTGCTTGAAATTACTCATTTTTAAAAGTTTTTTAATAATACATAGATTTTAAACAGGTAACTTTACAAGCAAATCATTTACATATTCTATCTTATTTATAACCGGCTAGTTATTTCCTTGAAGATATTATATACAAGTGATTTTGCTTAAGAGGAAGAAGGGCCTTGCCTTTCTTCTTTTTTTACTACAATCATCTAGCTCATCTCATAGGCTTCTTCTTTATTAGGTTAACACTCAACTTTCTATTTCTCATTTAAATAAATAGTATCACCTACCGACACATACGTAATCGGAGCCGTAAGGCTTATTATTTCAAATACATTATCCAGACTATTATTCCGGATCACCCCCGAGAAACTGTAGCCTTTAATCTTATTGGACAAAAAACGAACTTCAACATTATACATTCGATTCAACAATACCGCGATCTCCTCCAACGACTCGCCAGAGAAGGCCAGTTCATTCGTACGCCAAAGACGGGCATAAGAAGCATTTGTCGGGTGATTAACAGATAATATATGACTAGACTTATTAAAAACCGCACTCTCATCCGGAGACAGAATCACAAACTCTTTTCCAACCACTGTTCGTACACTGCCTTCAAACAAGGTCGTAACCACCTCGTCATCTTCCTCATACGCCTTCACATTAAAAGCTGTGCCTAGCGCCTCGACTTCCATATCCCCCGCATTTACCAAGAAACGGCGCAATGTATCTTTCGAAACTTCAAAATAAGCCTCACCAGATAAAGAAACTGATCTTTCTTTCACGCCATAATCACTCTTATAATTAAGTTTAGTATGCGAATTTAACCATACTTTCGTCCCATCAGGCAGAACCACGCTAGCACGTTGCCCATTATCTGCTGACACCACATAATCCAATGGATCGGATAATGGAACCTGTCTCATATAATACCAATGTGAACCAATTCCAAGGCTTATACATACGAATGCCACCGCCGCATAAGAAAGCCACTTCCATAAGGTATGCGGTTTCTTCTTTATCTCCAAAGTTTTCTTCTCTTGTCTTATCCGCTTTTTAATCTCACAGAACATCTGTCCTTGTAGCTTAGGAGGAAGCTTTTTCCCGGAAGATTCTTCCCATCTAGACATATAAAAAGCCATGATCTCTTCCTTATGATCGGAATCGCTAAACCACGCCAAAAGAGTTCGCTCTTCTTCCGGTGAAGTCTTACCACTCATAAAGCGATCCAATAATTCGATATGTGTATACGTTTTTCTCATCGTGTAATAAGTATATCCCGAAGAAGAGCTTTACCCTTACACAAAAAAATCGAGAGATCCATGATTTAACACAAATTAATATCATACTTATTTTCCGCCTTCATAAGTAAACGGTCGATGTTCCTTTCCGCATGTACGGTTACGAAAAGGATTTTCAATAGAGTAAATGTTTTTCACTACCAAACCGACATAACCTTTGACTGATCAAAACAATACAGATGATAATCATCATCCCAGCCCAAGGCTATTAGTTCTTTATCATCGTTTGTCACGCAAATATTGAATAGTCTTATATCCGTAATCAATCGACAAATACATTTTCCACTCCAATCATATACATACGTATATCCGATAAAACTATCTACCCCTACAAACCACAAGATATTTAATGCTTATTAACTATAAAAAGAGTGTTATAAGGCAAAGAAAGCCATCAGAAGAAAGTCGATCTCGCAAAAAACGCAAAGCCCTACTCAACTGTGTCTCCACAGTCTTTTCAGAGATAGAGAGGCGTTCCGCTATTTCTTTATAGGATAAATGCTCATGACGGCTCAAACGAAATATCTCCCGACGGGACAACGGCAATTCTTCTATCAAGCTATTAATATATTCCCGTAAAGACTCCGCATCAATTCGCTCTTCCATAAGCGAATCAACATCTGATAGCTGTCGTTGTAGGCTTTCCGTCAGTTTCTCGGAGAGTAGCCGATTCTCTGTCTCTTTATAAACTAAGTTACGGGCGATGGTGAATAGATAGGCGTCAAAGTTTTGCTCCACATCTATCGTCTCATGCTTCTCCCAAATCTTAAGAAAAACGTTTTGGGTCAAGTCCTCTGCCATAGATTTTTCATATAGTAATGAGTAAATAAAATGATATACATGCTCATTATATTTCCAGAATAGAGTCTCAAAAGCCTTTTCATCTCCATTCTTCAGATCTATAAGCAAATGTCCATCCACTTTCATATTACATATATATTACATATCCACGCCATACAAATCTTATCTCCTTTCTGCATATTTGCAGTTTTCATATACATGAGTTCTGATGAGACCATGTCTTGTTTATAATATAAATATCTAAATAACAACCATCTAGTTCGTTTTTTCTTTAGTTCTCCACTGCCATCGGTAATTTTACTATTTAGTTATCCGCTGATTATCTTTATCTTATCATTCATATCATCTACACTAACCGACATAGTTTCATCAGAACCAAGTACAAGGTTACTAATAAATATCCAAATATAAACAAGCATCATTACATATCGCAAATATACAAAAAAATGTAAATACAGTATGAGTATCCTTGAAATCTAGTTAAATTCTACTTGAGGACAAAGAATGTCCTCACTAATTATCCGCTTCGCAAATGATATATTGATAAAGGTCGGAATGTCCGGTTTTATCGATTATCTTATGCTTTTCGAGTTGGAATTTCAGTTGGGCCAAACCAAGAGCGCCAAAGCCGGGAAGGTCTAATAAAGAGTCGAGTCCGTTTTTGAGGGCGTAACGTAGAATATCTTCTATGGTTTCTATTTTCAAGGTTGTAAGGCATTTACGGATATAGGGCGCTAAGGTGAGACGGGTAATGGGTTGGCATATCCGTTTCGCGGCATTTAAGGGAACGGGGGTAAGTGATCGGGGAGATTCGATACATAGACCGTTTTGGAGCGCCTTTTTATATAATCTTCTCAATTCGTATTCCATGTTCCTGTTCTCTATCCACAGACGTTCTATCTCAAGGTCTTGGTTCGTGATTGTTTTCTTGTATTCGGTCAGGAAGCCCATGTTTTCTTGCAAGCGGAGCGATATGACCTTATATCGGCGACAGATTCCGTCGTAGGATATACCACAACGTTTGGCTACGTCTTCTATCTTGGCTCCGGAAGTTATTTCCGTAAAGATAAGTCGGTCTTTCTTGTCGTGTATGAATGTTGATAGTTCGGCGATAATGAGTTTAAGTAGGGGAGAAATGTTTTTAAGGGATCGCAGGCAGAAAAGGTAATCATCGAATTGGGAGATGATCTCGTTTATCTCTTCTTCCTTGTCTTGGATGATAAGTTGTAGGTATAGCTTTTGTATTCCCATACGCTCGATATGGGAAATAAATTCACGTAAATTGGTCAGATCGACTAGGCGAACACCTTGCTTCACGACGTAAGATGTTATTTTTTTAGATATCGCCCATTGCTGGATTTCTTCAGATGGAAAGCCGGTGATACGAGCGGCTTCTTCAATAGTAATAAACTCAGGCATAACTATTTGATTAAAGTAAAACTTATACTATTTATCTTTAAAAAGGGCGTTATTTGGCGTTATATTGAAGAGCTGGCCTTTCATTATAAAATAAAGAAAGGGCGATTGGCTGAAAATAAAAAGGGGCCAAGCCTTGCAGGCACGCCCCCTTATCTGTATACAATAATCTATCTATACTATACAGTAGCATAGATAACACGTATATCTATAAAGGGTTGCGGGGCTTTCTCTGTGCATTGAGTGTCTCGAAAAATTTGGCCGATTTTTGTCAACTCGCACAAATATCGCACGCAACACAAGGCTTCTAACTTAAAAGCCTTTTATTGTCGCAAATATACGTATTAAAAATATTTTAGTCTATGATAATCCATACGTTTTCTATTTTATCATTGTTTTACTACCAACAAAGAAAGAATAAGTAGATAAAAACCTACGCTTTTACCTTTTGCTTTTCTGTCTTAATTACTAGCTAGGCAAATATATGATATATTCTTTAATTATAATTGATTATTAAGGAAAAAATCAAGATGGCAATCCATCAAACAGTACGAAGACTACTACCCTAAAGTTTATGGAATGACCTTACAAAACACTTTTATAGCGCAAAAAAGATTAGGTACATTGCCAAATGGCTTTTTTAGGTAAAAAGTTACCAGTTAACTAACATTTCAAAGTATGACATGATACAGATTTACTTCACACGTAATTAACAATTAAAAGAACGTGTGTAACATGTCAAACAAGTTAAGAGAACGTAAAAATTACAGCATGGAGTTCAAGCTCCGTATGCTGAAGGAGTATTATGAGAGTGGCTCAACCAAGTACAGGCTATGTAAGAAATATTCGGTTGATTACGTGACCTTCAGTCGCTGGGAAGGTTATTTTGAGTCAAAAACGCTATCTTTACCGTCCGATCTGACAGAGTTAGAGCATCAGGTATATATGGCACGAAAGAAATCCGAATCATCCAAGGCGACCGGTCCCCAAACGGAGAGCGAGAGGCTCCGGGAGGAGAACTTGCGCCTACGCAAGGCGTTGGCCTACTCAGAGTTGCGCAATGAGGCTCTGCATGAGCTTCTTAAGATCGGTCGGGAACAATATGGCATCGACCTGCTAAAAAAAGCTGGCGCCAAGCGGTAGACAACCTTCGGCTCAGGCATCCCAAGGAATCGATCGGTAGCCTGAGCGGGCTGTTTGGCAAGACAAGAGAAGGTTATTACTCCGTGAGCAAGGAGAAACGCATGCGCAGGGAATTGTCAGAGAAAGAGATACTTGACACCGTGAGGGATATCCGGCATGAGGCTCCGGGCATCGGGGCGTACAAGCTGTACCTGATGCTCAAGGAACTCTATCCGGACGAGATGCGTGGCCGGGACTGGTTCTACGGGCTGATGCACGAGTCACACCTGATGCTGAAGCCCGGGAAGCGCCGTCACACGACAAGCTCCAACCATCCTTACAGGAAGTACAAGAACATGATCAAGGGATTGACCGTCAACAGGATCAACCAATTGTGGGTGGCCGACATCACCTATATCGACACCGATGAGGGGCGTGGCCTACCTGCATCTCCTGACGGACGCGTTCACGCATGAGATCATAGGCTGGGTCCTTTCCGACAGCCTAGTCGCCTCCAATACCGTGACGGCTCTGGACATGGGTATCTCGCACGTGTCACCCCTAGGGTTCGATGGACTGATCCACCACTCCGACCGCGGCGTTCAATATTGTTGTAATCAATATATTGATCGTCTACAGGCCATTAAAGCCACGATCAGCATGACGGAGGACTACAAGCCTACCGACAACGCGATCGCCGAGCGGGTCAACGGCATCATCAAGCAGGAATGGCTCTACAGGATGAAACGCCCCCCGGACGTGGTGGTCGCAAGGGATTTGTTGGCGAGGATCATAGACTTCTACAACAATAGGAGACCGCATAGGAGCAACAGAGACATGCTCCCACCTGTCAGGTTCCGAGAAGCTCTGACTTGTATGTGATCGCTCAATGGAGGCTTTGCGCCTCCAGCCGCGAGGCTTCCTCCGCAGTGGTTTTTTCATGGTTGTTTTGCATGGAAAAAGAAAAACGGTATTTTTGCCGCTGTGAACCGGTTCAGGAAACAACTTTCAACCCTGTGAAGTTTTTCAGGAGAAGCTTCTCTAAGATGTGAAGTACCTTAGAAAATAACAGTAAAATCTGTGAAGTAAATTTAGGCATAGTCAGTAAGTTAGCTTCAACGGCAAAGTAAGTTAACTTCATTGGCAAAGTAAGCTAACTTAAATGACCAAGTAAGTTAACTTCATAAATCCGGGTTGAAATCCGCAAACGACATACAACACGCGTCTACACTCCCAACACTATATAACCGCTATGGATATTTGAAGTATTGATAATAGGCGGTTTACTTCTGTTATCCGTAACTCCAACCTTATCAGTCAACAAGCCTTTCATTAAAAGATAAGCACATCATGATGGCACGACTGTGCCATCCTAGTGGCACACCATTGCCATAAGGAAGGCACAACTATGCCACGCTGATGGCACTGACATGCCACGATATGGAAAATGATTGGCACTGCGGAAGTCTGTTAACTAGATAGTTAAGGATGGATAAATAATTATTCCCCTAACTTATCAAGCAACTCATACGACGGAACGAAGAAAAGAGTTCCCGTTATCGGCGTGCTGAAGTCCAGCAGACGATCCGTATTGCCTACGGGATCACCGACGAACATATTCTCCAGCATTCGTCGGGTGGTGCTGAACGTGCTGGCATAGGCGATAAAATAGGTACCGTACTCACCTTTGGAAGTATGGGCGAATGGCATGTTAGCACGGACTATTTTCAGATCGTCTCCGATGTTCGTCACGGCGTTATGAGCGTTCTTCGGTTTTTCCTCATCTGATAGCTCAACATCGTTGAATTTACGGCGACCGATGACTTTCTCTTGCTCTTCCACTGGAAGCGCATTCCATGCCACCATATCATGAATGTATTTTTGCACAAATACATAACTTCCGCCCATAAACTCGGGGTCCTCATCGCCTATTACCGCGAAACGATAGGGGTCTTCATCCACGGCAGGATTCTCCGTACCGTCCACGAAACCGATAATCGCCTTACCGTCTCTATACCGAAAACCGTGGGTCTCATCGATCGATTCCACGACACCTCGCAGTTTCTGGTCTATAATGGAGGCGAACTCAAAGCACAGTCCCATCTGCTTACAGCGGATGTGGAATAGTAAATCCCCGGGGGTAGAAACAGCCGTAAGCTTAACTCCTTTGATCTCTTCAAACGGTTGCAATTCTTTGGGGTTTCCTTGCTCCGGAAAGAAGCGTTTCCAAGCATCCGCCCCGAATCCTATCGTACAACTGAATTGCATATCAGGATAGCGATTGCGCATACTACGTATCAAAGCGGAGAAATTAGCGCACACGTCCTTTACCTTATCAATCGTGTCGGGGAGATCTTTTAGAGCATAGACAATGAAAACCGCATTCTCGCCCGGTTTTTGGGTAACATCTTGCGGATAGTTAGCGTTCAATGGATTTTGTAGAGAGTTCATAGCACATCTTTAATTATATTGTTATTATATGGATATAACTCTATAGATGCGCTCTTGTTCAAGGAAATGTAACGAAAAATGTCCTAGCGGTTATTTTTCAATATCTATTTGTAGAGACGGGGCGTGCCCCGTCTCATCCCTTCAAAATAGTAACTAAAGAATACTATCAGTCTGTGGAAGACGGGGCACGCCCCGTCTCTACAACTGGGTAGTTATTTCACGTCGATGCTGATCTTCTGCTTGATATCTGAGGTGGAGGCTCCTAGTTGGAGGATGAACTCGCCGGGTTCTACGACGAATTGGCTTTGTGCCTCACTATAGAAAGCTAAAGAGGATACGGGGATGTCCAACGTGATTCGCCGACTCTCGCCGGGTTTAAGGAATACCTTCTTGAAGCCCTTTAACTCCTTGACCGGACGCATCACGGAGCAAACCGGATCGCTTACATACAATTGGGCCACCTCAGCTCCTTCACGGTCTCCGGTATTGGTTAGGGTGAAAGTCGCTTGGATCGTATCCGCTTGATCGTACGTCTCTTTATCCGTATTCAGGTTGGAATAGTCGAATGTCGTATAGGATAAGCCGTAACCGAACGGATAAACGACCGGAAGCCCCTTCGTATCGAACCAGCGGTAACCTACCAAGATATCTTCCTCATAATTCACTTTCAAATCCCTGCCGGGGAAGTTGCCCAACGCATGCGCCGGAGATTGATCCAAGCTCACGGGAGTGGTGAACGGCATCTTCCCGCTCGGATTCACCTTACCGGATAATACGTCCACCAAGGCATTTCCTCCTTCCATGCCGTTGAACCAAGCCCAAACGATAGCCGGGGAACAAATATCCACGGCGGCCATATTCAGCGGCGATCCGGCGATCATGACCACGATCGTACGAGGATTCGCCTTTACCACCTCTTGAATCAACTCAACCTGTCCGTAAGGGATATCCATATTCAGACGGTCGAACGACTCGGTATCATAATCATGGTTCAAACCACAAACCAAAAGGGCCACGTCACTCGTGCGGGCAACCTCTACCGCCTCTTTCAATAACGCATCGCTTTCCTGTGTCTTGGAAGAGAAAGTACCAGAGCTTTGCCCATTATTGCTTCCCTCCACGAAAGTAGATAGCTTCTCATAACCTTGGGCAAAACGGATATCCACCTTATCGCCCCATTTCGCACGAAGCGCCTCTAATGGAGTTACCTCGTAAACCGCCTTGATCTCGGAACTCAAGCCACCATTGGAATGTTTGCGGGTAGCGTTATCGCCAATTACCGCCAGACTCTTGATCGAGGAGAAATCCAACGGGAGAAGATTATTCTGGTTCTTCAATAAGACAATGGCTTCGGCAGCCGCATCGTAAGTGGCTTGCTGATGCTCTTTCGTATTCATGGAGCCGGGGCCGAAACGTTTTTTCGGGTCCAAGACATTCGTCTTGATCATCACACGTAAGACATCGCCCACCTTCTCGTCCACCAAGCTCATAGGAATCTTACCAGACTTAACAGCCTCGATCAAGGGGTTGGCATAATACCAATCCTCATATTTATCGATCAGCGTGCCCATCTCCAGATCCAAGCCGGCCTCCATAGAAGGAACCGTGCTATGAGCGGCTCCCCAATCGGTTACATATACGCCATCGAATCCCCATTCATTCCGAAGGATCTTGCGAACCAAGTAGTTATTCTCCGCGCAGAACTCCCCACGGAATTTATTATAAGCGGCCATTACCGTCAAGGCACCTCCCTCTTGTACGGCCGCCTTGAAAGCGGGTAAATAAATCTCACGCAAGGCACGCTCGCTACATTCCACATCGACAGTCGTACGGTTTGTCTCTTGGTTATTCACGGCGAAATGCTTTACGCTACAAGCCACGTCACGGCTCTGCAAGCCTTTGATATAAGCGACCGCCAATACGGAGTTCATATAAGGGTCCTCGCTCATATACTCGAAGTTACGGCCACAAAGCGGGGAGCGAATGATATTCACGCCCGGGCCCAGCAACACATCCTTCTTACGCCAGCGAGCCTCCTCGCCCAGCACCTCGCCCCGGCGATAAGCCAACTCCGGGTTCCAAGCGGCGGCGAAAGCCGTGCCGGTCGGGAAATAAGAGGCGGAATCATTTGTCCAACCCGCATACGCCCAATCGTGGCGATTGATCTCCGCACGTACCCCGTGAGGCCCGTCGCTCAAGCTCCACTCGGGAATCCCCAGACGCTCTACTCCGGCAACATAGAATTTTGAGTTACCATGCAACAACCCGACCTTTTCCTCCAAGGTCATCTTCTTAATCAGTTTCTCGATACGTTTCTCCATTTGTACCTTCTCTTTATCCGTGACCTGCGAGCTCGCGGCAGCCGCGTTCAAGAATAGCCCGCAAGCGATCACGCCTATTATCTTTTTCATTTCCTCTTTATTTATAGGTTTATTATTGCGCTTGAATCGTTACCGTCGCCTCGGGTAAGCCCTCGGCTATGGCTTTTAAGTGGATGTCGCCTTGTCCGCCCTTGTTCCGGATCACGACCAAGGCTTTTCCGTAGTAGGCTTGCCGTTTCGGTTTACGGAGGCTGTTCGGATCGTTCGGATCTCCGTTATCCGTTCCGGCGATCTCACCCGGGCCCTCCACGAAGAAACGGATCAATGGAGTAGCGTCGGGAACCCGGTTACCATCGATATCGCATACATCTACGGTTACAAACGATAGGTCCGAGCCATCCGCTTGGATGACGCTACGATCCGGTGTCAAGACCAAACGGGCCGGCTCTCCTGCCGTATGGATCTCTTTCACCAAGACCTCCTTACCCCCTAAGCGGGAGACGGCTCTCAAGGTTCCGGGCGTGAAAGGCACACGCCAAGAGACATGATAGGTACTGTCCGTTTTTTGTTGTACGCCTAGGCTCTTTCCATTTAGGTATAGTTCTACCTCATCGGCATTGTTATAATAGGCCCAGATATCCACCGGTTCGCCTACCTTCCAGTTCCAATGCGGGAAAATGTGCAATACGGGTTCATCCGTCCACTCGCTTTTATACATATAATATACATCTTTCGGGAAACCCGCCAGATCCACGATACCGAAGAAGCTGCTCCGGCTGGGCCACCAATAGGGGGTAGGCTCTCCCAAGTAATCGAAACCCGTCCAGACGAACAGGCCGGATACATGCGGAAGCGTCTTCACCAGATGCCAAGTCTTCTCGTGCGTAGAGCCCCAAGGTACATGGCAATTATCATAAGAGGAGCAAACATGCTCGGGAGCCTCGAAAGGCTTGTCCCACGATTCCGGACGGATATAAATATGATCGGACGGCATCTCATAATAGCCACGGGTCATCAAGGCCGAGGTAGATTCGCTCACGATCAGTTTCTTTCCGGGGAAATTCCGGAGAAACGGCTCGAAATATCGCTCATGGTAGTTGAAGCCCAGCACGTCCAAGGCATCCGAGCGAAACAGATGATTCGCTGGGTTTACCTCGTTACAGCCGGCGGTAACGACCCGGGAGGTATCCAGACGTTTCACGATACCCGCCAAATGACGGGTGATCAAGGATTGACGGCTAAGGGTCGTATCCTTCAGCAAAGCGGGATCGATGGCATGGCCGGCATTCAAGATCAGGTTCGCCGCTTGCAGATCCAGCTCGGTAGCGTCGGCATGGCTCCATTGCTCAAGCACCTCATTGCCTATACTCCACATGAAAACAGAGGCGTGATTCCGGTCACGCAAGATCTCGTCCGTCAAATCCCGCTCGTGCCACTCCGCGAAATACCGGGCGTAATCGTACGGGGACTTACGGCGTTCCCACATATCGAAAGACTCATCCTGTACCAGAAGCCCCATACGATCGCAAAGATCCAGCAACTCGGGTGCCGGGGCGTTATGGCTGGTACGGATCGCGTTCGCTCCCATCTCCTTCATGATCCGCAGCTGGCGCTCGATAGCCCGTGTATTCACGGCGGCACCCAGACAGCCTAAGTCATGATGCAGGCAAACCCCTTTTATCTTCAAAGGCTTATCATTCAAATAAAAGCCGGTAGCGGAATCCCAACGGAACGTACGCAATCCGAATACCGTCTCATAACGGTCTACCACCTTGCCGGCCACTTTCACTTCCGTGACGGCCGTGTAGAGCGAGGGAGAATCGGGACTCCAAAGCTTGGGATTTGGGATCGAGAACTGATGATCGACAGATGCCTCCCGCATACGGGTGTCGTAACAGGGCGTATACGGTACCCGTAACAGAGTTGTTACGGATGCCGTAACAACTTTATTACGGTCATCGTAAATAGAGGTAGAGACTTCGGCCTCCCTATCCGCCTCCGAGCTATTCCTTATTCTCACCTCCAAGGCGAATGTGGCCTCCTCCGATGAGATCTTCATATCATGCACGAAAGTGCCCCAGTTGTCCACATGCACCGGATTCACCTTTACTAACCATACGTTACGGTAGATACCGGAGCCGGAATACCAGCGGGAGTTCGGTTGCTCGCTATTATCCGCCTTCACGGCGATCACGTTCGGTTGGCTTCCATACCTCAAATAAGGCGTCAAGTCATAACGAAACGATACATAACCATTCGGGCGGAATCCCAGCGAATGACCATTGATCCAGACCTCGCTATTCCGGTAGACCCCGTCGAAATCCACATAGATAACCTTATCCCGATCCGTCTCCGGCAGGGTAAATGTCTTTCGGTACCAACCAATCCCGCCCGGTAGCGCACCGCCACCCGGGGTAGACGGGTTGTCGAGGGAGAAATCCCCCTCGATACTCCAATCATGCGGTAAGGATAAGATACGCCAAGTGGAATCATCGCTGTCCGGGGATGAATAATCCTGAACGCTATCCGACAAGGCAAACTTCCAATCGTCATTCCATGAGCTACGTTCACGCACCTGCTCCCCAGCGGGGGAACAGGCGGTGAGCAATAGGCCCAGAAGCCACGCCAGTGGCCGATTCATCAGTGGTATCATTAGTGATTATATAGTTTAATTGATACTACCCAGTTGTAGAGACGGGGCGTGCCCCGTCTCTGCACAGACTGATGGGTATTATTTAAAGTTACCATTTAGAGGGGTTGAGACGGGGCGTGCCCCATCTCTACAACTAGAGGTTTACCTTGGTAAGATATTGTCACGTCCTTGCCAGAGGGATTCTCCGGCGTGATGAGACGTACCGTGATCTGACGCTCGCGGATCATGCCCGGATAGTCGCCCTCCCGTGCGCCGATCGTGAGCGTTCGCCTCGCATCATCATAAACAAACGGGATAGTAGCGTAATTTCCTTTCTCGTAATCGTAGGTCACGCCATTATCCTCATATAAGGTGAAGGAGCCGTCGGCACCGGCGTAAACAGAGACGGTTAAGTCTTTCTGCTCCTCTTTCGTAGACTGGATTACCTTTCCGGTCGGTACGATAGAGCCGGCTCTCACGAACAAAGGCATACGCTCGTAAGGAGCATCTACGTCCATCGCCGTCCCGCCTTGTATACACTTGCCGCTATAGAAGTCGTACCAGACACCAGAGGGGAAATATACCTTGCGCTCACGGGCCTTATACTTATGCACCGGGCATGCCATAAAGGCCGGACCAAACATAAACTGATCGTCTATATCGTAAGTCTTCTCATCGTTCGAATAATCCATCACCATGGCACGCATGATCGTATAATCCTCAAAATGCGTCTTGGAGGCCAAGCTATAGATATACGGCATCAATTGATAACGCAACTCGGTATAATACTTCATCGATTGGTACGTAGGCGATCCTTCCGGAGCGATATTATAGATCTCGCGGCAAGGATATTGCCCGTGGCTACGGAACAACGGACAGAAAGCTCCGAACTGATACCAACGGTTGTTCAACTCCCTCCATTCCCTCAAATCCTCGCTACCTTCCTTAGCAGCCATATAACGGTTCTCCACGCTGAAGCCACCGATATCCATCGTCCAGTAAGGGATACCGGACATGGCGAAGTTCAAGCCGGCGCTGATCTGCGCTTTCATATCCTCCCAGCGAGTACCGATATCACCACTCCATGTAGCGGTAGAGTAACGTTGCTGGCCGGCGAAACCGGAACGGGTCAACAAGAATACACGGTCATCCGGGTTTACGCTACGTTGTCCGTCGTAGATCGCCTCGGCGTTCTCCAAGGCATACGCGTTGAAGTATTTCGTGGACGGGCCCAGATAAGTCGGTCCGCAAAGCGCCTTCCGGTATTCGATGTCCGTATTATCCTGTACGTTCGGCTCGGAAGCGTCCATCCACCAAGCGTCAATGCCCAAGGAATACAGATGCTCGTTCATCTGTTCCCAGAAAAGCTTGCGGGCTTCCGGGTTGTACGCATCATAGAAAGAACCGATATAACCCGGATAAATCCAGTCGCGGATACTATCCTTAATCGCCTGCTGATACATGGCACCCAGCGCGTCCAACTCTTTATAATGCTCTGTCGTATAATAAAACTTCGGCCATACGGAGATCATGATACGGGCATCCTTATCGTGGATTTCCCGAATCATGCCTTTCGGGTCCGGGAAGCGTTCCTTATCAAACTCATGGCTGCCCCACGCATCTACCGGCCAATAGCTCCAGTCCTGTACGATCACATCCAAGGGAACCTGCCGCCGGCGGTATTCGTTCAAGGCGGTCAATAGCTCCTCTTGCGTCTTATAACGCTCACGGCTCAACCAGAATCCCATCGCCCATTTCGGCATGATCTGGCTCTTGCCCGTAACCGTGCGGTAACCGCTGATCACCTTATCCATGGAAGACTCTCCGTTGATGAAGTAGTAATCGATATCATCCCCCATTTCCGACCAGAAAGCCAACCGCTCCCGCTCCTCCTCCGGTAGCGGAGATAATACCTTCAAGCCGATATAAGAGACATCGCCATCCGGCAACCATTCGATACGGATCGGATAGCGTTTGCCCTTTTCCAGATCGGCCGTAGCCTTGTAATCATTCGGGTTCCATGCCGCACGCCAACGTTCCGGGATGATCTCCTCGTTATTCACAAATACCTTGGTATAACCGGCGTAATGTAGTTTGAAATGATAAGTACCCGTCTCTTTCGCCTCGATCTCGCCCTCCCAAGTAGCGGAAGCGCTCGGCTTCGGGAAGTCTGCCGGCAGGTTCTTGATGGTTTTCAGATTCTCATAATCTACCTTATCTTCATCCCGCTGGATTAAAACGGAATTCTTCGCCTTATCCGTATAGTAGGTAGCGGTCAACGCCCCTGCCCTCCCGTCTTTTCCGTATAGGCCAAAGACATCGCCCAAATCGGCGTATGGACGCTTGTCGCCGAAACGGCTCAAGGAATAGTTATGCCAAAGTACACCATACCCTTTTGAGGAAACGATAAACGGCACGCTCACCTTCGTGTTATATTGGAAAAGCTCCTCGTTCTTGCCTTTGTAGTTGAACTCATCGCTCTGATGCTGTCCTAGGCCGTAAAGCCCTTCCTCGTCCTCACTCTCAAATACCTGACGTAAGGTATAGCCTTTGGTTCCTTCCACCTCGATCGGCGTAAATTCCTTGCCTCCGTTTGTCTTCTCACGAAGGATCGTGTGTCCGTTGGCGTCGGTAAAGCGAACCTCTCCGGTCTCCCGTGAAAGACGGGCCTGTGTGGTTTGCGTACTTACGATGATCGTATCCCCCGAGGTCGTTATCTGAAACGATGGGGCGGGCAACGATTTCGTGTCCTTGATCAAGTTCACTTGGTTGGAAAACTTACCATCCGGAGAGGCGATTACCCGGATAATATCATCAGAGATTACTTCCAATTTAACAGCCTTCGCCTGTCCGGAACGGATATCGGCGACCAAGCCATTCTCGACCTTCCGGTAAGCGGAATCAGTCATGCAGGAAGTCAGCAGGGAAAGCCCTAACGTGAATACCGCGATGTGTTGTTTCATATTCTATAGATTCTTTAATTATTTCCGATCAGCAATGAGTCCGAACAGGTTTTTCCATACAAGAAAAATGGTTCTTCATTCGTTGGCAAAATTAAAGGGTTCGCGGCGGACAGGAAGCCATAAATGTTTTGGGTTACGGGGAGAACCGTAAAAAGGTAGGGGAAGAATGTTTATTTTAAGGGGATATTTTGTTATATCCCCTAATTACGTGGCATTTATTTAGAAAAAGTTTATTTATGATAGTCAGAGGGAAGCCTTCCGAACTCATCCTTAAAATACTTCCGGAATAGCTTCACATCATTGAAACCGCACTCCAGCGCGACCTCGTTGACCCGCATCTGGCTCTTCTCCAATAACTGCGCCGCACGCTTCAAGCGCACCGTACGGATCAACTCCACCGGAGTCTTACCCGTGATGGAAAGGCATTTCTTGTAGAAGTTCACACGACTCATGCCCATCTCCCGGCTCAACCGTTCTACGGACAACTCCGGATTGGCGATCTGCTCCTCGATATAGCCGATGGCCTTACGCATCAACTCCTCATCCATGGAGCTAGCTTGTACCTCCGTCAAGGCGATGCCCATGGTAGAGGACTGCATAAAGGCCTTTTGCATCTTCTTCTTCATCTCGATCAAATGCCGCACCTTCAAGAGAAGCATCTCCATATTGAATGGCTTGCTGATATAATCATCCGCACCGGCTTCCAGACCGACCAGTTGGCTATCTTTTGCGGACTTAGCCGTCAACAGGATCACCGGGATGTGGGAAGTCCGAATGTCTCCCTTGATCCGGCGGCATAAAGTAATACCGTCGGTGATAGGCATCATCACGTCGCTGATCACCATATCCGGCAGCTCCTCCGGAATGAGTTTCCACGCATCTTCTCCATCCGCCGCCGTGAGTACCGAATAAACGCCACTCAAGCTTAACTTCATAAATTCCCGGAAATCCGTGTTATCATCTACGACCAGCAACGTAGGTCTTTCCGCCGGAGACGCATCCTTATCAGCGATCTCCGGATGCTCCTCAACCGGAGGCAAGATATCCCCTTCGGCAATTCCTTCCGGAGCCGAGATAATATCTTGGTTGTCCAAGGGGATCACCGGCAGCGTAACCGTAAACGTACTACCCGCTCCCGGCTCGCTTTTCACGGTTATCGTCCCATGATGCATCCGCACGAATTCCCGGCATAGGTGCAGGCCGATACCCGTACCTACCACGGGATTTCCCTTATCCGGGGAAGCCACCTGATAAAAGCGATCGAAGATAGCTCCTTGTTTATCCGCAGGAATACCGATACCGCTATCCGACACCTCGATAACCAGTTTGTTCTCTCCCTCCTTCTCCAACCGCAATCTAAGCGTCACCGAGATAGTACCTCCCTCCGGCGTAAACTTAAAAGCGTTACTCAGTAGATTAGAGACGATCTTGAAGACCTTATCCGTGTCAAACTTCATCGGGAGAGACGTGAAGACCGAGGAAAAAGAGAAATGAATCCGCTTTTGCTCCGAAAGCTCCTTGAAGGAATAAGCCACGTCACGCACAAACGGGACAATATCGCCGGTAGACAAGACCAAGCTATCCCCTTGCATATCGATCTTGCGGAAATCCAATAACTGGTTCACCAATTTAAGCAACCGGTCGGCGTTCCGATAGATCAACTTCAATATTTGCTGGGATTCCATGTCTTTCTCCGTTTTCATCAACTTCTCCAAAGGAGTCATGATCAATGTTAGCGGCGTACGGAACTCATGGCTTACGTTCGTAAAGAAACGAAGCTTCATCTCGTCCACCTCATGCTGCTGACGCACAGTAGCCCGTTCTTGCTCCTCCTCCAACTTCTTTTGCTGGATACGGAAAATAAAACGTATCACGCCATACGCCAATAATATACCAGCTATGATATACAACGCTATTGCCCATCCGGTAGCCCAGAACGGAGGCAGGATCGTGATCTGCAAGCTCGTGATCTCCTTGCTCCAAATCCGGTCGTTATTCATCGCCTTTACCTTGAAAGTGTAAGTTCCCGGGTTCAAGTTCGTATAGGTAATACGACGTTCCAAGGCGCTTACGGTAGTCCATTCCGAGTCGAAGCCCTCCATCTTAAAAGCATATTTATTCTTCAAAGGAAGGAAATAACAACAAGAAGAGATGGTAAAGGAGAAATTACGTTCCGTATAATTCAGTTTCAATTGCTTGGTACAGGTGATATCTTTATCCAAAATCACATGCCCGTCATACGCCTCTCTCGCCGTTATCGGGACATTATTCACCATAAGTCCGGTTATCATCGCCGGTGGAGCATAGCTATTATAACGTATCCGGGCAGGATCAACGAAGGTAAGACCGTTTGTCCCACCAAACGCCAACTCACCCGTTTCCAGCCCACAAGCGCTATTCACATTAAACACACGTCCTTGAACGCCCTCATTCTCATCATAGCTATTCCAATCGAACGTATAATTATTATCCGTATCCCGATTCGGAACGATATTCAATAAGCCGTTCTTCGTCCCCACCCAAACCGTATGATATTTATCCTCCAAGATAGACATGATGCTGTTATCCGGTAATCCGGAAGAATGGTTCAACCGATACATCTTATCATTCAACCTATCATATATATGTAGCCCATGATTACTCCCGATCCATACCCATTGGCGGCTATCACAAAATACGACATTGATGATTTGATCCTCAAACACGGAACGTCCATCCTTCGTGCCGTTAAAAGAAGTAACAGCCCCCGTCTCCGGGTTGATCCAGTTCACTCCTAAAGAAGTTCCAACGACAATATTCCCCTTCTCATCCCCGGAAAGGCTATATACGATATCCGAGTTAATCGCATTCTCCTTATCCCCCATGCGATAATACGTCCATTTCCCGGTAGATTGATCCAAGCAATCCAGGCCGCCTTCCAACGTACCGATCCACAAACGATTCTTGGCATCGACATACAAACTATACACGCTATTATTGGATAAGCCGTCCTTACTGCCCGGGATATCCCGATAATGCTTGAAACGTTTCCCGTCAAAACCGGTCAACCCCTCCATATAAGTACCCAGCCATAACTTGCCATCCAAATCTTTCGCCATACTAATCACGACATCGCCGGAGATAGCGTTCTCGCTTTCCCGTCCCGCCCGGTAGCGGACATACTCCCCGGTTTCCCGATCGTAACGTAATAGGCCGTTTCCGCTAGTACCGATCCACAGATCCCCTTCTTTATCTTCTACGATACAATTAAAGTCATTGTTAAAGATATCCCGCATCAACTCCAAAGGGTACCGGATAGTCTGGAATTTAAAAATGCTCTCATGATAATAGTTGATGCCGTTTTTATAAGTGCCGGCCCACATAATCCCCGTATCATCCCGATACAAGCAGATCACGCTATTCTGGCTCAAACTCGTTTGGTTAAACGGGTTATTTCGTATATAACGCATCCGGTTCAGACGTTTATCCAAGATATTGATACCGCCATGATCGGTAGCGATCCAGATATTACCGTTCATATCCTTCGCCACGTCACGCACCATTATAGAGGATAAAGCGACCGAGGTTTCGGTCGTATAATGTTTCCACTCCTTGCTTTTGGGATTTAGGCGAAAGAGACCTCTACTATATCCGGGATTTAAGAAAAACCACAGGTCCCCGTCACTATCGGCGAACACATAGAATAACTGGGCATTCGCATATTGAGTCAGATACTCATCCCGATAGACAGATTCTCCGGATGCCTTATCGATCCCCTCTACCACTCCCGAGGTATGGACTACATATAGACGATCGCCCACGTCACTCATATCACAAACCCGACCATCCTCTTTATTTAGTGGATACGAATAAATCTTTCCCCTCGCTTGATCATAACGACAAAATTCATTCGTATAGGTAGCGAAATAGAGTTGTTTATCATTGTCGACGAATATCTTAGCGGGAGGATTCTCTAGACGTAAGCTATCTAATATTTCCTTCTCCGGAATAAAACGGTCATTACCGGGCTCATATACGCAAAGTTGGTTCGTATTATAGGTAATCCAAATACGCCCATCAGCGGTTTCTTGAAGTTCGGAGACATGCTCCTCCCTAAAAGGCAACCCGCTTTCCTTGTATTTATAATGCTTAAACTCATACCCATCAAAACGGTTTACCCCAGAAGTGGTACCCAACCACATAAACCCCTTCCGGTCTTTCAGGATACAAGTGATCTCATTGGAAGACAGACCGTCCTGTACTCCCAGACGGTTGAAAAGAATATCTTCCGCCGCAAGTCCGGATCCCAATATTCCCCAAGACAGGATCATTATGATACAGAGTAGAGTTTTCGTTTTCATACTTAGCAAATATAGATATTTCCCGAAAACGAACCAAACCAACCGGTATCTAATTCTGCTGCAATGCGGGTTGCAGTAAACATACACGTAAAGTATCCATATATAAGAACATGATTATTAAAAATTATCCCGTACATTTGTCTTTCGATTGGAATAGAAATGAATAAGGCGCAATGATTGTTGTAAGAGATTTTGACAGACTGAAAGGAAAGGAACTGGTGGCTACGATCGGATTTTTCGATGGTGTGCATCTAGGACACCGTTTCTTAATCGACGAGATGAAAGAGATTGCCAAAGCACGTAACCTGCCATCGGCCGTAATCACCTTCCCGGGAACATCCCCGGGCCGTATTGCATGCGGATTACCAACCGAAGCTATTAAATTCTTTCGAGGAAAAGTTACAGCAATTAGAGACTACCGGAGTAGATTATTGCATCGTATTGGATTTTACGATCGAGCTATCCCGGCTCTCGGCCAAGGAATTCATTACCTCTATTTTAGCGAAGAGCCTGCATGTAAAGACCTTATTGATCGGATATGACCATCGTTTCGGGCACGATCGGACGGATGGCTTCGAGCAATATGTCGTTTATGGCACCGAATGTGGTATCGAGGTGCTGAAGGCATCTCCCTATGACGAAGGAAATACGGCCGTCAGCTCTTCCGAAATCCGGAAATTACTTCAAGCCGGAAATGTAGCTGAAGCCGCTTATTTACTGACCTATCCCTATCAATTGCTGGGCCATATCGTCAGCGGCTATAAAGTGGGACGCACGCTAGGATTTCCCACGGCGAATATACGGGTAGATGAACCTTTTAAAGTCATTCCGGGTATTGGCGTATATGCCGTATGGGTGGAGGTGGAAGGCGAACGATATAAGGGAATGCTTTATATCGGTGACCGTCCGACACTCAATAATGGGAAGGACATATCCATGGAGGTCAATATTCTGGATTTCTCCGGAGATATCTACAATGATAGCATTCGTGTCTCATTCGTTCAATACGTACGCGGAGACATCAAATTCGATTCCTTAGAAGAATTGAAAGCCCAACTGGAGAAAGACAGATGCACCGTAAATAATTTATTATAATATGGAAAGATATTACGAAGCGATTGATTTATTAAAAGGCATGATCTCCCGTCCGTCTTTCAGCCGGGACGAGACCGCCGTAGCGGATTTCCTGCAAGCAGAATGGCAAAAGGCCGGACAAAAGGTGTTCCGCAAAGGCAACAACCTGTGGATCATCGCCCCGGATTTCGATTTCGGTAAACCGACCCTTTTACTCAACTCCCATATAGACACCGTCAAGCCCGCTTCCGGTTGGACCAAAGACCCGTTCACTCCCGAAGAGACCGAGGATGATCAATTATATGGACTGGGCAGTAACGATGCCGGGGCGAGCGTAGTCTCCCTCTATGAAGCCTTCTGTATCTTAAGCGAGAAAGAACAACCTTATAATCTAATCTTCCTTGCGTCTTGTGAGGAAGAGGTATCCGGGAAGAATGGCATTGAAAGCGCATTGGCCGAGCTTCCTCCTATCTCCTTCGCTGTCGTAGGTGAACCTACGGGTATGCAACCCGCCGTAGCCGAGAAAGGGCTAATGGTACTGGATTGCACCGCTATCGGAAAGGCCGGACATGCCGCACGTAATGAGGGCATCAATGCCATCACTTTAGCGATGAAGGATATAGAATGGTTCAGCACCTATCAATTCCCGGAGAAAAGCGACTTCCTCGGACCGGTGAAAATGACTGTCACCATCATCCATGCCGGTACACAACACAATGTCGTTCCCGATAAATGCGAATTCACGGTAGATATCCGCACCAACGAATTTTATACGAACGAACAGTTATTCGAGCTAATCAAGGAAAAGGTTCATTGCGAGATCAAGGCCCGCAGCTTCCGCCTTAGCTCCACCCGCACGGATCTGGATCATCCTTTTGTGCGACGGGCGATCTTAATGGGAAAAGAGCCTTTCGGCTCTCCTACGCTTAGCGACCAAGCCTTGATGCGTTTCCCCTCCGTAAAGATAGGGCCGGGAAACTCGGCACGTTCCCATTCCGCAGACGAATACATCAAGGGACCGGAGATCCGGGAAGCGATCGATACCTATGTAAGGTTACTGAATGGATTACAACTATAGCTTATGTTAAAAAAGATACTGGGGACAATAGGCTCGCGTTATCTGATAGCTTTCCTTAACCTAGCGCTGATCTTCATTAATGCGAAGGTGCTGGGAATCGAGGGCGTGGGGATGATCGGGTTGATCGTGGCCTCGGTAAATATAGCGGTAATCGTCAATGGGATTTTATGCGGGAATACGATTGTCTATTTCATGAATCGTTACTCCATGCGGACAATTTTCCTTCCCGCATATCTGTGGACACCTATCGGCTCTTCCCTAGCTTGCGGCTTCATGTATCTTACCGGGCTTTTACCCACCGGCTATCGGCTGGATATCTTCTTGTTGGCGATCTTGAGCTCTACGGTAAACGCCAATGCCCGCTTCTTGTTGGGTAAAGACAATATCAAAGGGTTTAATCTCACGTTTATATTGCAAGGAGGACTGCTATTTTTCGTCTTACTCTATTTCTATTATATATTGAAGCGCCCGGACGTACGGTCGTATGTCTGGGGATTATATGTCACGAACGGCATAGCCTTTATTGCCAGCCTATCGATGCTTGTTCCTGATTTCTTAAAGGAGACATCCCGGTCTTCCGGCAAATCGCTCTACGGTCTATTAAAAGAAATGTTTGCCTACGGCCTGTGGGCCGGCGCGGACGGATTGGCGGAAACCTGTACTACCCGACTCAATTATTTCCTAATACAACGTTTCGCCGGGTTGGGAAGTGTAGGCTTGCTAGACGCTGGGACCAAGATCTCCGAGAGTGTATGGAATATTAGTCGCAGCGTAAGTTTCATCGAATACAGTAGCGTGGCCAAGACCTCAGAGGCAACGGAACAAAAACGTATTACCTTACAGCTTTTCAAATTGACCTTTTGCGCTTTAGCCCTCGTGATGGGATGTATCCTATTGGTACCGGAATGGATATATACGGATTATCTTTTCAGCGCCGAGTTCAAAGGCATACGTAAAGTGATAGGCGGATTATCGATCGGAATCGTAGCGTTAGGCTGCAACAGCATCATCAGCCATTATTTCATCGGCAGCGGAAAGATCCGGTACAGTACGGCAAGCTCGTGCGTAGGGCTTATTGCCTTATTAATCTCCGGCTTTTTACTCATCCCGTCTTACGGGGTCGTAGGTTCCGCTATCACGACCAGTATCGCCTTTACCTCTATGCTGGTTTTCTCATTGACGGTCTTCTCCCGGCAAACACTTACACGCTGGAATGAGTTCCTTCCGGACAAAAAAGACTTCCAAGCTTGCAGAATTCATATACAAAAATCCCTGTAATTCTATCACGAATTTTATCGATAACGCTATCAAGTTCACGGAAAAGGGGACAATTACGCTTGAAATGATTTCGTGCAAGGTACAGCTCTCGGGTTATCAAAACATAGACTGTACCCTATAAACAAACTCCATCCAAACCCAATAACGGATCGCTTTTCCTAAGAACATGGAGATCGCCACGACCCATATATTAGCCCGCAAGAAACCTAGAGCGACAGCGATAAAATCACCGATACCGGGAAGAAAAACAAAGAAGCCCATCCAAGAGCCTTTTCCCTTGATCCAATCCTGCACCTTCTGTAGTTTTACCGGATCGAGTTTGAGGTATTTCTCGATCCACTCTACCTTTCCCAGCATCCCCAACCAATAGCAGCTCATTCCACCTAAGAAATTACCAAGCGTAGCGGCGATCATACAAGGCCAATAAGCCGAACCCGCCAATAATACACCCGTCAATACGACCTCACTGCTAAACGGCAAGATCGTAGCCGCTAAGAAAGAAGCGATAAACACCCCGATATACCCGTAGGCTATAAGAAATTCCATATACGTATCATTAATAATGCGATAAACATAACTACCGAGAAATGGAACAGCCAAAAGATATATTTCCCCCGGTTCACCGTAAAAAAATGGGCGATCAAGATAGACGCCGGTACACAGGCCATTTCCAGAAATTCCTCGGACGACTGCTCATAGATAAAGAACAATCCAAACGACCAAATGGCCATGACAATCAGAAAAGAAAGAAACTGACGAGTACGCAAATTATCCTCATACTCATGTGTAACGATGTTTAATGAGGCAATGATCGTTAATCCCGCCACTAAAACAATCTGTATCCAATCTATAATTCCCGTCCCTAGTACCGCAAGGAAACGGATCTTGAATAAGGAGGTGAAAGGTATGGTAAATGCCGTGAAATCCCATTCCCAGACACACCATCCGAAAACAAACCAATAAACCGTCAAGATTCCGAACAAGGAAGCGACAAAGGTCCGGATATTCAATGTCCTGAAATTATACATCCCCAGCCAAAACAGCGGCAAGAACCAAAGGATGTGTATCCACAACAGACTTCCGATACTGATAATCAAGGATGCGTTATAAGCCTTATCCGTAGCGTCCGGGTCATGATAAGAGGTAAATAACTGATAAAGGGCCAATATCAAACAAAACACCCCGACAGATGTTGATTTCAAGGGAAAGAAATCCGGGTTTGTACTTGTCAACAAGGCATAGAAGAGAAAGGGAAGCAATGTCTTCTCACGAATCAACATCAACGCATAGTTTACCCGATGCACCAGAAACGCACCACCGGCCATCAGCAAAAAACCGATCAAATAGGTAAACAACTTACCCGGAAGAACCAGACAAAGGGCATTCCATAAAGGAGGAGCCGTCACCTCTCCATACACGGGATAACCTACCGAATCCACATACCCCACGATCCAACAAAAAATACAAGCGCAAAGCATGTACAAATGGGTCATAGGTGTCGCTATAGTATATCTACGTCCGTAATATGAAGTTGTTCCTCTTGCCATAATCTTATCTTAGTGTGAAAATACGGTACCTGCGTTAGTGCAAGCACCGGAGCGACGTTCGTAGTGAACGCCGACCGGTACTCACCGTAAACGCCGACTGACGTTCACTGCAAATGCCGACCGGCGTTCTCGATAAACGCAATTATAAATCAAACCCGATATCCCGACGGAAATACTTCTTATCGAAATCGATCTGCTTAGCTCCGGCGAAAGATTGGGCCAAAGCCTCTTCCTTAGTAGCCCCATACGAACTGACCGCGATCACACGGCCGCCATTCGTCAGGATCTGGCCGTCTACCAGCTTCGTTCCGGCATGGAACACTATATTGTTCGAGGATACGCCATCCAATCCCGTGATTACCTTATTCTTCTCGTAAGCCTCCGGGTAACCGCCGCTTACCAACATAACCGTAACCGCCGCACGAGGGTCCTGTACCAATGTACGAGCCGCTAAATCGCCTTCCGCTACCCCTTCCAGCAAATCAACCAAATCGCTTTGGATACGAAGCATGACTACCTCTGTCTCCGGATCGCCCATACGACAATTGTATTCTATCACCATCGGCTCATTCTTCACATTGATCAGACCCAAGAAGATGAAACCTTTATAATCGATATGCTCCGCTTTCAATCCCTCTACGGTAGGACGGATAATACGCTCGTCCACCTTCGCCATAAAGACCTCATCAGCGAAAGGAACCGGGGAAACAGCTCCCATTCCACCTGTGTTTAAACCCGTATTGCCCTCGCCGATACGCTTATAATCTTTCGCTACCGGAAGCACCTTGTAATCGTTGCCATCCGTCAAGACGAATACGGAGCATTCGATACCATCCAAGAACTCCTCGATCACGACCGTCTTGCTCGCGTCGCCAAACATTCCGCCCAGCATATCTCCCAACTCTTTCTTGGCTTCCTCCAAGTTATCGATAATCAGTACCCCTTTACCGGCAGCCAATCCATCCGCTTTCAATACATAAGGAGCGGAAAGAGATTCCAAGAACGCATAGCCTTCCTCTAGGTTTTCAGTGGAAATACTCTTATAACGAGCGGTCGGGATATGATGACGCATCATAAACGCCTTGGCGAAATCCTTGCTACCTTCCAATTGGGCACCTTCCCCACTCGGGCCGATCACGGGGATGGAGCTTAATGCCTCATCCTTCTTGAAATAATCATAAACACCCTTCACCAATGGATCCTCGGGACCTACCACGACCATATTCACTTGGTTCGCCAACGCAAAATCCTTGATAGCGGCAAAATCATCCGCTTTAATATCCACATTGGTTCCTACCAACGCTGTTCCCGCATTACCGGGAGCGATAAATAACTTATCAACTTTCGGGCTTTGAGCGATCTTCCAAGCGATCGCATGCTCACGCCCACCAGAGCCTAATAACAATATATTCATATCTCTTCTAATTTTCAATTCTCAATTCTCCATTTTCAATTCCCAAGGTAGTCATCGAAATACCTCGTAATCTTCTCATGCAAATGCGGACGGTCCTTACCGGTCACATTATGCTCATGGCGAGGATACACAAAGTAATCCGGATACGTATCAGCCTCTACGCAAGCCTTTAAGAAACCAAGGCTGTGTTGCCACACTACCACCGGATCGATATCCCCATGTATCATCAACAGATGGCCTTTCAGATTACCGGCCTTCAGTTTCAGGTTCGCGTTCTTATAACCTTCCGGATTATCCTGCGGGCGATCCATATAACGCTCGCCATACATAATCTCGTAATTGCTCCAGTCGATAACCGGCCCTCCGGCCACGCCCACCTTAAAGATCTCCGGATAAGTCAGCATCAAGTTCGTTGTCATAAAACCGCCATAACTCCAGCCATGTACCCCGATACGGTCGGCATCCACATAAGACAAAGATTTCAGGAACTCGACACCCTTCACTTGGTCCGCCATCTCATTGATACCCAAATTACGATGAATCACGCTCTCAAAAGCATGTCCACGATTTGCCGAGCCGCGGCTATCCACGGTAAACATCACATAACCTCTCTGTGCCATATAGAGGTCCCAACCACGAGCCCCGTTTTGCCAGTCGCCCGTAACAAGCTGTACTTTAGGGCCTCCATATACATAGACAATCGTAGGATACTTCTTCGTCTCATCCAAATCCGGCGGTAAAGTCAACCGGTAATTCAAGCGAGTCTTACCATCGGCGGCAAGGATATGTCCAACCTTGATCCGCGGCATCCGATACGATTTAAAGGGATCCGGAGCAGAAAGTAAGGTAGAAATCACCTTAGCGTCCTTTATACGGACTAAATCGATATCCCTCGGGGTAGAAGGAGAACTTACATAATCAATCGCATATTCGCCGGAGGGACTCAGCAACCAACGGTGCACGCCCACTTTCCAACTCAAGCAATTCATGATATCACCCGTTCTCAAATCCGTCTCCCAAATATAACGTTGCATCCCCGTTCCTTGCATATTCGGAGATACGGGATGAGGTGCCGTTCCCTCGAAAATCACCTTATTTCCGTCTTTGCTAAAGCCTAGCACCTTGGTAACCACCCATTCCCCACCGGTTAGCTTCCTTAATTCCTTTCCAGTCGTATCATACAGATATAGATGGTTATAGCCATCCGCCTCACTCTGCCAGATAAACTTATCCGGATCGTTCGGCAAGAAAAGCACGGGATGCTGCGGCTCCACATAACAACGATCCGTCTCGGTAAACAGATCAGCCTCTTTCTTTCCCGTCAAGGCAGAGTACCGCACCAAATGCATCTCGTTCTGCTCACGATTCAACTCAGCGATATAAATACTCTTCTCATCCGGACTCCAAGCGATATTTGTTAAATATTTCTCTTTCGGCAAGCCTGTCTCCAACCAAACCGTCTGCCCGGTAGCTACCTGATAGACACCCACCGTAACCTCATGGCTCTTCATTCCAGCCATCGGATATTTATGAGGAACCGGCGTAGCGCAACGAGTATCGATATTCACCAGCGGGTAAGCGGTCACCATACGCTCATCCATACGATAAAACGCTAGAGCCGAGCCTTTAGGAGACCAAAACATACCTTTCGTAATCCCGAACTCCCGTTGATGGACAGCCTGTCCGCATACGATTCCATCCTGTGTTTCACGTGTAACAATCGTATTTCGTCCATCCGGGGATAAAATATGCACATTGTTTCCCTCCGTAAAAGCTAAGTTATTCGTAGCCGGGCAAAAGTCATAATTCGCCCAGTTATTCTTCAAAGCATAATCAGCGACTACCTTATTCTTCTTATAGTCATAATGAATCCGGTGCTGTTTGCTAGTAAAAGCCAAGACCGAACCTCTTTCATAGGGTACCGAAAAGCTAGGCAAGGAACCAACCGTCTGCAGATTTGCCGCCGTCAAGGCCCCATTCAGTCTTTCCAACGAAAAAAAGACCTCTTCTTTTTTCCCCGGCTTAGCTCCTAACACGCTATCTCCTTTCACATATAAGTACTCGTCCCCGCACCATCGTAACTGTTTCAAGTCACGAGGTACGAAGCGGCTATACGTTTTTCCTCCCGGAATCAAGTCGTGCAAGGAGAGTTGCTTATCTTGGGCGGTAATCGACATCGTTAATAAAATCAGACAAAGGCTTATGAATAAAGATGATTTAATCCTCATAATCATCATACCCTCTCCGTTTTATAGGCTTTATAGGTTTGCTAAATGGGCGCTTTCCATCCCGCTTATGATCGCCAAACCCTTTCTTACGGTCATCCTCATCCCGATAACGCATTTTCACAGGACGTTCTCCTTTTGGCTTGATCGGCTTACGAACCGGGGCATCCACGAATTTCTTGCGGACCGGACGGTCCTCTCCCCGATCCTCTCCAAAGATACGTTTCCCCGGAATGGAAGCGAAACGCTCCTCATCATCCTCGCTATGGGCAGCGGCGAAACGACGCTCCGGACGATCCACACGACCCGTACGGAAGTTTTGACGATCATTGCCTCTACGCTCGAAAGAGCCTTCCGATCTGCGCGGACGCTCCTCTCCATCCTCATTCAATGCCTTCTTGAAGTCCTTATTAGTTCCCTCAAATAACTCATAGCAACGGTATTCGCACTCCAAGGAACCGTTCATCAATTTGATCTTCTCGCTCGGGCGCAAGCCGATCTTATCGAAACATTCATCTTTATAGCTCAAAATCCAAGCCTTATATCCCATGAACACGTGTTTCAAACGCTCGCCGATCATATTATACAATCCCAATAGATCACGAGATGATATACGCTCTCCATAAGGTGGGTTCGTCACCAATATACCCGGCTTCGGAGCCTCTGTATATTGTTGGAACGGTTTCACCTTCAGATCGATATATTTCATCAAGCCAGCGCTACGGATATTCTCCAAGGCGATATCGATAGCGGCTTGGGAAATATCGGAGCCATAGCAATGGAAAGCGAACTCACGCTCCCCGCTCTCATCATTATAAATACGATCGAACAATTCCTCATCATAGTCCACCCATTTCTGGAAAGCGAACTCTTTCCGATGGATACCCGGAGCGATATTCAAGGCGATCATGGCAGCCTCGATCAACAATGTACCGGAACCACACATCGGATCTACGAAATTAGATTCTCCTTTCCAACCGGTTTTTAGGATCATGCCGGCAGCCAACACCTCATTCAACGGAGCTTCCGTTTGATCCACCCGATAACCACGCTTGTGCAAAGACTCGCCGGAGCTATCGATAGATAAGGTACAATCGTTATGCGAAATATGGATATTGATATATAAGTCCGGGTTATTGACACGAACGGACGGACGCTTCTTGAACTTCTCGATGAAATAATCCACGATAGCGTCTTTCGTACGGTAAGCGACAAACTTCGAGTGATTGAAATCCTCGGAATAGATCACCGAGTCGATCGCGAACGTCTTGTCCAGCGACAAATACTTCTCCCACTCTACCTTTTTCACCTCTTTATAAACGGTATCAGCATCTTTGGCCTTGAAATGATAAATCGGTTTCAGAACGCGCAGGGCAGTACGGCAGTGGAAATTCGCTTTATAAAGCAATTCCTTATCACCCGTAAAGGAAACCATACGACGACCGATCTGCAAGTCGTTGGCACCTAAAGCTAATAACTCCTCGGCCAAGATCTCTTCCAACCCGTATAGGGTTTTGGCCACCATTTCAAATGTCTCGCTCATTTTAATTGAAAATTGAGAATTGAGAATTGAAAATTATTCCCAATTGCGTATTACGTTTTTTATTATTAATTATTCTCATTTCGCTCTCTGACATGCTTCGATCTCCTTCCGGCTATCCTCTTGATAATTTTCAATTCTCAATTTTCAATTGTGTAACCGTACTCCCTGCCGGTACATCCTCCGCTATCCAGACGTTACCACATATCGTAGCCCCTCTGCCAATCCGGATTTTACCGATTAAGGTGGAATTAGAATATACTGTCACATGATCTTCCAAGATAGGATGACGGGCTACGCCACGGATAGCGTTACCGTTCTCATCGGGGGGAAGTTTCTCTCCCGCCAAGCTGACGCCCTGAAAGATTCGGACGTAATTGCCGATCACGCTCGTCTCGCCGATCACCGTACCCGTCCCGTGGTCTATCGAGAAATGATGACCGATCTTCGCGCCCGGATGGATATCGATACCGGTCTCGGAATGTGCCATCTCCGTAATCATACGAGGAATATAAGGAACCCCGAGCTTATACAATTGATGGGCGATCCGGTAATTACCGATCGCCCGGAAACCGGGATAACAAAATATGACCTCACCTAGATTTTGAGCGGCGGGATCGCCATTGAAAGTCGCCTCCACATCCGTAGCCAGCAGACCGCGAATCTCCGGAAGCGTAGAGATGAAAGCCTCCGAAATAGCCTCTGCCTCAGCGGAGATCTTTTCTTCCGGGCAAGTCACGCAAGATGTATCCGCGAAACAAAGTCCCGCATAAACCTGCTTGGATAATAAAGAATGAAGAGTCTCAACATTTACGCCCGTATGAAAACGGATCGTCTGTTTACTGATACGGGCATTCCCATAATAACCGGGGAACAGGATCGCACGGCATAGATCGATGATCTCTTTCAGCACCTCGCCCGAGGGCAACGCCTCCTCATCCCTGTACGCATGGAACAATTGTTTATACGATGCCTCATCCGATAGCTTCTCCACCGTATCGCCCAATACGCTACTATGCCTCTGTATATCCATTATTTGCGGAATATTCTTTATAATGCGCAAAAATAGTATTTTATTTGAGAACACCTTCACGAAGAGGCATCAAAAATACAGCCAACGACTAATATTACGTTCTATAGCGCTAAATTCCACGCCAACCTTTATCAACTTACGCCCATCCGCCTGATAGAGTTACAAATAAATAATCTTCATATCGAATACTTTACCACATCCAATGCTCCACTTTCATCAAGAGCCAAGGCGACCAGAAAACGATCGGAAGGGTCTACGGCAATCCTCTTTATTGAACGATCAAAATTCAATCGTTTCTTTAATTGGCCGTCCCAAGAAAGAACCAGCAATGTGGATAAATTCGAAAAATCCGCAGAACCATCGTACAAGCAATATACATACTGATCCGTACCGAATATATCGATAAAGCATTTTGTCGTTCCAAGAACATCCACTTGGGTATCATTCTTCTTCAGTAAAGGCACGATAGGCTCCTTCCCATACGTAAAGCTCCTTTGATAAGTTCCCTTCAAATCGTAAAAATCAATTTGGTTGAAGAAACGCAAGGCAGCAACCACACTGTTTTGCCGCTCATTCACACAAAGATTAGGCAAATAAGCGACGTGCTTACAAGAACGATACGTTCTTGCTACTTTTGGTGGCTCCACCCAATAAATTCCCTCTTCCCGATTCGCATAGCAGAAAGGACCATAAACATTTTTCTCTACGATCGGAACCGCATAAACTTCTTTCGTGGTGACATTATAATGCGTAGAGGGAACAAGTTCGGGTATTAGTATATATTTCCGATCAAAACGCAAAGAATCCGCCAGCACCTGCATCTTATTAAATGTAAGTTGGTTATCCACGATCCAGAACTCATCCTTTCCGGCGGGTTCTTTTGTATTTGACTTCATAAACTCCGGATTAGAGAAATAAGTGGCACCATATCCTTTCAACGCAAACGCATGCAGGTGCGACAAATCATCTTTGTCGAATACTTGAATGATCGTATCACACCCACGAGCCAACAACACCAAATAAGACTCGGTAAGACCAATCCCATCATAGCATACACCAGAATCCCCTTTCATTAACAAATTTCCCTCCAGCCGTTTTTCTTCTCTTTCCGCATCGGAACAAGCGAGAAGAAACAAAGCGAAGAATACAATAATCCCATACAATACTCTCATGACCTTTCTATTTTAAATAAACATAAGATCGGATTATCGTCCTGTGTACGATTCTCCGCTATCCGTCTCAAATCCTCATAATGTATCTGATTACGCAACAGCACCGTCGAACTGATCTTCCCGATAAAATAATCTTTATACACTCCGCAAATACCGTAAAAGCCTGTCAACCCCGTAGCCCTTATGAAGTTGGGGAACGCATACGAGAATGCCTCTTTCCTATCCTTGTCATAAAATCCGAAGTAAGTTACCTTATCGCACATATAGGTCGCATGCAGGATCTGTTCGGTCTCCAGCAGCCCAAAAGAATTTACATAGCCGGAGCGAAACAGATCGCCAGAGAAATCTCTCCCGCCTCTCCCTTTCTCCTTGACATACTCGATAGGAGGCATACTTTTATCTCCGAAGCGAACTTTATAAGCAGGCTCCAACATCCCGTCCTTCACTTTCCACACTTCGGGGGTAAAGGGGAAATGCGCATACCAATCCCCAGCAAAGGCATGCAACGTCTTGCTCCCATTGATCGTATGGCCGGACGTGAAATAAGCCGGTCCCAACAATGCGTCTTGCTCTCCTTTCCTGTCCGTGGCTTTCAGATAGAAGTTTTCCCTTTGCGGTGTCGCAAATCCCAAAGGATAATACCAAATCCAATTCTCCTTATCCAAAGGGGCGCAGTCCACAAAATAATCAGCTACATCTTGCGTGGATATATATTGATAGGTATCCAGATCATAACGCAATAAGGCCGTCCCACCAAAATCCACCAATGTCAAGATTCGCTCTTTCTCATCCACGAAAAAGTGAGTTAGATAAAGATACTCTTTCGGCCCTTGTCCCCGCAAGCCTACACGAGTAATAAAATTTCCTTGATCACTGAATACAAAAAGCGCATTTATCTCATCACTTCTATCGAATACAAAAATACGATCGTCCACCCAGCAAACCCGGTAGAGATCTTTTAACAGCACGCTATCCTTTGTCTCCAAAGGAATGAATCTGCATTCCAAATGTTCCTGCAAGCCAACCGCACAATCGTTTCCGAAATCCACCACGTCCCACTCTTCCGATCGATTCTCGCATGCGGTCAAAATGGAAGCCACACTTATCATCACTAAATAATATAGTTTTCTCATGTTTTTCATATTAGATTCAGACCGCTAATATACGTAACTTTTTGAAATACGCCAACTGCACAAGTTTTCCTAAGCGCACAATCGGAATTCACGAGAAGTACTACTTCCTTGGCCTATGAAGTATATCTCTTAGGGATACAGTGCTTATTTTCCACATAGTTATTGTACATTTTTCCAAATGCATTTAAAACCTCATTATCTGTTTCCCAAAACACGTACGTGTTTTCACAAATTCTCGTACGTGTTTCCGGAAAAACACGTACATGTTTTTCCGGAAACATCATCAACTTTTTATCAATCTGATTATAAAGACATTATCAATACGTATATTTTAAATACTTACTGTATTTTTCACTATCAACAAAATACCTTATGGTTATGATTTTTGAAGCCCCAAGAAGGCTTTATTTACGAGCTTATCGACTTCCTTATACAGCCGTTGTATTTCCTTTGTATCCAATCCATTTTGCTCCCACTCCGTCTTATGAGCGTCGAATAAATCGAAAATCCGGTTCTCTACCGCACGAAGCTGTTGGATATAACCAGATTGGTCATCATTCCATAACAGTTGCCAATGCAAATACTTTTGGCCGTTGCCACGATGTATGGAGTAGACATTCTTCTGTAGTTGAACGGAATACCAATCTAATAAGGCTGTTTTATAGGATGCGTCGTAAGTAACCAAAGCGCTTTGCTCCTTTCCCATTTTCACCCAAAGAGGAATAGCGACAGAGGTAGGAGGATATCCCAAGGCAGTCCACATCGTTGTCAATTCCGGATTCATGCCGGATCTCACGCCTTGGATTACGATAGAGGCCGTACTTTCCAGACGAGGGATGAAATCCTGCTCCACAAACCAACCCGTACGATTGTTCGGACTTTGCTCTTTGTCCATCAAATCGATATCCAGCAAGCTATTATAAAAAGAGCGGGAAGCCTGTTGAAAGATACGCTGAGGAGTAAATCCTCCGTCCCGCATTTCCTTAAAGATCTTTTTCGCGTTCTCATAACGTACATACCCTTTGCCTTCATCCGTACGCCCCTCGAAAGAGAAATTCGTATAAATCAAGTAACCTTCCGGCGCCAGATTTGGATCATTCGCGTCTTTCTTATAATATCGCTCATTATTCGTCTCATAATAAGCCGCGCCACCATAAGCATCGATCACTCCGAAATTAGCCTCCACACGCATCGGGCGAGGCAAGGTATCCAAGAAATGCTCGAAATCCTGCACCGTCTTACAGACTCTCAAGGCTTTTCGCATCAAGTTTCCCTCTTGATCCATCTCCTTTATATCATCGTCTTTCAAGTTATAAGAAGCCGTATTCATGATAGAGAAGCCCGTCTCATTGCTTCCGGTCCACACGGCTCCCTCCGGATCATCGCTATTTACCAGCCCCAGAAAACGATAGCCACCTTCGTCAAAATAACCGATATGGTTATACGGAGCGCCGGTATCCCGGTGTTTCCACATCAACGGACGCCCGTCGGGAGTAGCCTTTCCAGTGATTATAATGGAGGTACAAGCCTTGTCAACCACCGGAAAACAAAGACATAGAACGAATAAAAGAAGTAGTTTTTTCATATCATTTATTGATTTAATAAGATTTCTTATGAGGAGCGCCAAATTCCTTACAGCTGACCTCGTCTATATCTACCGTCCAAATCTTCACGTTACGGACCGCCGGATCGCTATAACGGAACGTCTTATCGGAATATTGCCTCATGATAATATCCAAGGCTTCCACCTTCTTGTCGAAATCCTCCTCGTAAGCGACCTTTCCCCAAGCGATCACGCTCTTCGAACGCATACGGTAGCTACAAGCTACCTCCGGGTGCTGGAAAACCAAGGCATGGTCAATACTAAACGTAATACAGACTTTCGGATTACGTTCCAATATAGAGATGCTTCGTCCATCCTGCGCCGAGTGTAAATAAATCACGCCATCCTTATAACCGAAATTCATCGGTAATACATAAGGCGTTCCATCTGTATCCGCCATGCCCACAAAGCAAACATCGCTCTGACGGATAATCGATTCGATCTGTTCCTTGTCCGTGTGTATAAGTGTCTTCATATTCCTTATGTTTAAATCTAACTTGATGCAAAATTAAAAAAATCATCTGTTTCTGCAACCCTTTATAACCCGCACTCGTCTATTAAGAAAAGAACCTAAAAAATCAAAGACGATGAAGACGAGAGTATCACTTTTTATATTCTGCATACAGATGATCGCGGTTTGCGGATTCGCCGCCGACCGACGTATCGATGGAAATGGAAATCCGGAAACCCGGGAGATAAAGATTAGCGATTACGACGAGATTACGTTCGTCGGCTCCGCTGATTTCGAGTATGAACAGTCGGATAAAGCGCCTTATCTATCCGTAACGATCGATGAGAACTTATTTGATTACCTCGTGACCGAAGTAGAAGGCGGTACGTTAAAGATCTATCCGAAATCTATCAAGAAAGGTTTTAATAATAACTCCTACGACTTGAGGCCGACCGTCTACAAGATAAAATCCAACTCCAAGGAACTAAAAGAGTTGAATACGGTAGGTTCCGGCAGTTTCATTATCAGCAAACCGACGAAAGTAAACCGGATGGAGATCAATATGGCCGGTAGTGGAAACGTTGAGTTGAGAGGCCCCGTAAAAGGTTACAAGCTTGAATGTAACATGGCCGGTAGCGGAAATATCATCGCCAAGGATATACAGCTGGACAACCTATCTTGCAGCCTCGCCAGCAGCGGGGAAATCGAGGTAATAGGAACCGTAGATCGTGCCTCATTCAATGTAGCGGGAAGTGGTGAGATTAAAGCCTTTGACTGCCAAGCACGTAAAGCAGAGTGTAATATCGCCAGCAGCGGCGAGATCAGCGTATACGCCACGCAAATCTTGGATGCTAATATCGTAGGTAGTGGCGAGATCCATTATAAAGGAGATCCGGAGATCAGTAAGTCTATCATGGGTTCTGGCTCGATCAGCAAAGTCAAATAAACATTTAATACATACGAACGATGAAAACAAAATTAGTAGCGGTAATAGCCCTCATCTTTTGTGCCTTCATGGCAGAGGCTAGTAAAGTAGAAGGAAATGGGAATATAATTACGAAAGAGATATCGGTAGATAACTATAGCGAGATCGAACTGGGTGGAAATATCGAATATTCCGGCAATAATTTTTGGGGAAATAGAAGCAACAAGAAATTCCCGGTATTCAAATATACGCATGGACGAAGCGCTTCCTTGAAAATTACGATCGACGAGAATCTATTCCCACTCCTCTCGATCAAATCCAATAACGGACGGTTAGCTATCCGCATACAAGACGGGACCCGTATCAAACCGACCCAGTATGTAATCGAAGGAAGCTCGAAGACTCTGAAATACTTAAAGACTTCCGGCCCGATGGATTTTGAGGCGCAGAACGCTTTTTCCGAGGATCAACTGGAAATCAAGATTTCCGGCTCCAGCGACGTAAAGTTCCCACATAACGTGAAATTACGATTAGGTGAGTTCTCGGTATCCGGCTCCGGCGATCTGGTTTTTGAAGATTTGGACTGCAAGAATCTTACCAGCAAGGTTTCAGGCTCTGGAGACATCACCTTGAAAGGTAAGGCGGACGAAGCCCGCTATTCCGTATCTGGTAGTGGAGATATAAAAGCATACGACTTATCTGTCAATGATTTGAGTTGCTCGGTAAGCGGTAGTGGAGATGCCCGTGTTTATGCCAAAGATAACATGAACCTATCGGTTTCGGGCAGTGGAGACATCCGCTATAAAGGCCCGGCAAACGTGAATAAATCAAAGTCCGGCTCTGGCTCCATCCAAGGTGCGAATTGATCGAACACACACATTATTTTAAAATACACACATTATCAAATTTAAAAAAGCTACTGGATGTGATATCCGGTAGCTTTTTCTTGCTATTTTTGTAACCAACTCTTTATTTATAGAGTCTAAATTAAAAAGTAGAATCACAAAAACGATACTTATGAAAACAAAGGCTATCTTATTAATGGTATTTTTCCTAGGATGGGTCACTACCGGTTGGGCCGCAGATCATGTAAAAGGCGATGGTAAATTGACCTCGAAAAAGATTTCTGTCGCCGATTATAACGAGATTAAGGTGGATGGCGTAATTGATTTCAATTACGAGCAATCCGATGATCCTTCCACCGTGGAGGTTACCGTAGACCAGAATCTTCATCCCTATGTCAATATCGAGGTGAAGGATCGTGTCTTAACCATCGCTTTCAAAGGAGCGAAGGTAGATCATTTCACGAAGTTTATCGTAAAGACGAATTCTAAATGGCTTGCCGCCGCAAAAGTTTCCGGAAATGCCAACTTCATGGTAAACAGTCCGCTTACCGGAGACGAGACCGTTATTAAGGCGAACGCCAATAGCTTGGTGCAACTGAAAGAGACAGTTACGGTCGGTAAACTGGATTTGAATGTATCCGGTAGCGCAAATATGGTTGTCAATCATCTGGAAGCCGACAAGATCGAATGTGATATCGATGGCTCTGGCTCTATAACGATCAAGAAAGGTAATGCGAAAGAAGGAGACTACAGTATCGTCAGCAGTGGTGATATACACGCTTTTGGGTTAGCGGTTCCTCAGCTAAGTTGCAAAGTAACAGGCAATGGCTTAGCGGAAGTACATGCTACCGATAATTTAAAGGCCAACGTAGTCGGTAAAGGAAATATCCGTTATAAAGGCCCGACAGCAGTTCAACAGAGAATAATCGGTAAAGGTACCGTAGAAGAAGTAAAAGAATGAAAACAAGAATTATATACCTATGTCTGCTGGTGATCTTTTCTACGACAGGTTGTATCAGTAAGAATGCTCGAAAAGGTATCAATGGGAACAAGAATATTGTTACCCGCACCATTCAAGTAGATGATTTCGAGGAAATACATCTAGGGTCCAATATCGAATCGGCGAAAGGCATCAATCCGTTCAACAAGAAGAACCGTGCGATATGTAATTACACCCAAACAGATGGCGCCTCCTCGTTGGAGATCAGCATGGACGAGAATTTGTTTGACTTATTGGATATAGAGAATAAGGATCACAAATTAATCATCAAGGCTAAATCCGGCAAGAAGATCTGTCCGACCCATCTGGTATTGAACACAAGTTCCAAGAACCTGAAGGAAGCGGGGATCAGTGGCAGCATCGACTTTATCGCCGATCAACCGCTACAACTGACAAATACGTCTTTTTATATCAGTGGCGTAGGCGACGTGAAATTAGCTGATTTATCTTGTGATACTTTCAAGGTAGCTATATCCGGAGTCGGCAATATTTACTTGAATGGAAACATCAAGAAAGGCAAATACTCCGTATCGGGTGTAGGGCACGTATATGCGTTCGATTGCCCCGTTGAGGATCTGGAATGCGAAGTTTCAGGTGTAGGAGGAATGGAAGTGAACGCTACCCAGAAATTAGACGCTAGCACTTCTGGTGTGGGAAGCGTTAAATATAAAGGCAATCCGGAGCATACGCAGAAATCCGCCTCCGGTGTCGGAAAAATCAAACAAGCAGATTAATCATCCCAAAAATCAATTAGATGAAAAAGATATCACTTTTATTCCTTATATGTGGCTTATTTCTAGTAAGCAGCTGTATCCCTACACAAACCATAAAAGGAGACGGCAATATCACCACGGAAAACATCCCGGTTTCCGAGTATGACTGTCTTGAGTTAGAGGGAGGAGGCATGGTCGTGAATTACACGCAATCCGACGCTCCTGAAGGTTTGGAAATAAAGACAGACCGGAATATCTTCGAGAAATATGAGTTTAATGTAGAGAACCATAAGCTTAAGATCCGTCCGAAAAAAGAATTCAGGAAACATACGAATTTCCGTCCGACCGAGTTCATGGTTACGGCCAACTCCCGCAATCTAAAGAAACTAGCGGCGGCAGGCAGTACCCATGTAAATATAAATTCCCCTCTACAAGCCGAGGAGTTCGAGGCAGGATTAGCCGGTAGCGGGATTATCCAATTCCACGACACGGCCTCTTTTACAAACCTAAAGATAGAGATCGCCGGTAGCGGAGATTTCGTTGGCCATAAAGTGTATTGTGAGGAATTAAACGGGGATATGGCCGGGTCTAACACGATCGTTCTAGGGGGAACCGTAGGCATAGCTGAATTCTCGATCGCCGGTAGCGGTACAGTACGTGCTTTCGATTGTACCATGGATGAGCTTGAGTGCAAGATTGCCGGTAGTGGAGACATAGAAGCCTTTGTCGTAAACAAAATCAAGGCAGAGATAGCCGGTAGCGGTTCCGTAAAATACAAAGGAGATCCCCAAGATATCCAAAAAAAGGTAATGGGCTCCGGTAAGATCGAGAAGGTGGAGTGATTCTTACAACCACCCCTCCTTTTTATACCATTCGATACTTTCTTCCAAGCCTTTACGTAAAGGATAGGCCGGGATAAAACCTAAATCATCTTGAAGAGGCGTGACATCGCAAATCCAGTTACGCTGCTTCAAGATGATGTATTTATCACTATTTAGCGTCATACTTTTCTTCAACAACTTACCGATCCATTCTGAACAGTGGCAAGCGATACGCACCAATCCCAGCGGTATACGGGCATGCAATACCCGCTTCTTTCCTAAGATATCTTGTATCATACGGGCAAAAGACTCATCCGTGTAGACATCTCCGTCGGCTACAAAATAATGCCGGTTCTCTATCTCCTCTTTCTCAAGGGAAAGGAAGGCCACGGTCGCTAAATCTTTTACATAGATAAACGTGATTCGCTGGGGAATAGCGCCTACGGCGAAATCGAGTCCCGACTTTACGCTTTGTATTTCCATGAAATAATCCTTCTCACCCGGCCCGTATACTCCTGTAGGCCGCAAGATCACGTAAGGAAAATAGGTTTGTTTACGGATGTAGTTCTCCGCCTCTAGCTTACTTTGGCCATAAGCCGTGTCCGGCCGCTGCGGATCGTCCAAGTGTATCGGGCGGAAAGTCTTCTCGTCGCCTCGCCCATAGCTGCTTAGGCTGCTCATCAAGAGGAATTTCTTCGGTTTGCAGCCGGCGGCGGCTAAAGCCTCGATAAATCGATGCGTATTCTCGGCGTTCACACGGAAAAAGTTTCGCTTATCCAATGTCTTCGTCAACCCGGCGTTATGGATCACATAATCCCATGCCCCATGCTCACGGGCAAAGTCTGAGAGTTGAGCCGTAAGCGCTTCCTGATCGCCATATTTCAAGTCGATGAAATGAATCCGCTTATCTTGCAGATGCGCTTTACTGCTACCCGCACGGATACCCGCCCACGTCTCATAGCCACGGCGAAGCGCCTCCTCTACCAAGAAACCGCCGATAAAACCACTCGCTCCGGTTATCAATATCTTCATATCCTTCATTTTTCTTTCATATAAAATGTATAATAATACCACAACAACCCGATCCAATTCAAGAACAGGATCGTCAGCATCCAAAGAATCTTTTGTTTCTTACTGATGAAAGGGTTTTGCGATACGGCCCTTACATCCGAACAGGATTACGGCAATACCTACGATATAACCGATCTCCGGCAAGCTTATCCAGCAAATGATTTGTGGTATCATAAAAATAGAGTTATTCGTGAAAAGAATTATTCGTGTTGGTGTTTCTTCAAGACTCGGTGCGGCAAGTCACCATGCCCCACCAACTCGATCGGACAAGCGTATTTCTCGCCCAACCATTCCTCAGAGACATTCGCTCCCGGGTGATAATGCAAAGTCTCGTTTACGCAAGCGATATTTTTCACCATCGTCAAAACCGTACCGATATCATGGGAAACCAAGATGATAGCGCTCTCTTTATTGATATCTTCCAAGAGCTGATAAAAACGAGACTCGAATCGTTTATCCACATACGAATTAGGCTCATCCAAGATCAATACCTGCGGACGGGAGACAATAGAACGCCCCAATAAGACCCGCTGCAACTGGCCGCCGGAAAGCTCACCGATGGCCCTGCCCGCCAACTCCTCCAATCCCATCTGTACGATCACCTCGTCTACACGCTCTCTCTGGGATCTATTGAATGGACGGAACAAAGGTTTCTCCGCGGATAAACCGGAAGAGATCACTTCCCGTACCGAGATCGGAAACTTCTTATCGATCTGGCTCATTTGGGGTAGATAACCGATCTTCAAGGAAGGAACCTCTACATTTTCATCGTAAAAACGAATCATTCCGGAAATAGGAGGCAATAGACCTAGTATCACCTTTAAAAGCGTCGTTTTCCCGCCGCCATTCGGTCCGATAATTCCCAAGAAATCATTTTTCCACACATCCAGCGTTACGTTACGTAAGGCGATCTTATTACCGTATCCGGCGGTAACCTCTCTCAACTCAATCAGCTTGTCCATCGGCTAACGATTTTGCGATATGAATCATTTCCTTACTCCAATCGTAATCCAGCGGATTGATCGGGATCAGACGGCAACCTGTTTCTTTAGCGATCAACTCGGCGTTCTTCTGGTCAAACTCCCGCTGGATAAACACGACTTTCGCATTATGTTCCCGTGCGGTCTCGACCAGTTCCTTTAATTGTGCGGGAGACGGTTCTTTTCCGTCCATCTCGATGCAAAGCTGGGTCAAGCCATATTCGTTAGCCAAATAGGTCAGGGCCGGATGGTAAATAATAAATGTCTTATTGTCAAGAGAATGTAACAAACCGGAAACGGTCTTTTCCGTCTCTCCGATTTCTTTCGTCAGTTGTTCATAATTCGCTTGGTAATATTCCTTATTCTCCGGGTCCAAAGACACAAAGGCATCCAAAGTGTTCTTGGCGATCACCTTCGCTCCAGAGATAGAGCTCCACGTATGCGGATCGACGCCTCCGGGATGATGATGGTGGTGGTGATCATGTACCTCTTCTTCCTCGGGGCTTTTAAGTAAATCAATTCCTTCGGACAGGTCAAAAACCTTGAGTCCCGGATTATTATTCCGGATATTATCCATCCAAGCCTGTTCGAACCCGATCGATCCGATCCTTAAATAGCCTTGGCTTTTACCCACCTGCACCATTTGCTGCGGTGTAGGATCATACGTCTCCGGACTTTGCCCTGCCGGAACCACACAATTAATCTTAAATTTATCTCCGGCTATCTTCTCCGCAAAATACCGTTGCGGCTCAATCGTCACGGAAACGATCCTCTCATCTGCCCGCTTATCGCCGCAGGCCATAAGTATCAAGACGAAAAGAGCTGATATCAATACCTTAAATTCTTTCATACCACATATATATTTTCGCAAAGGTAACGAATATCGGGTAATAAGGCAGCAAGGAGACGATTCAAAGTTATCAGGAAGCAGTCTGACAAAATCCCCGTATTACAACCGATAAGTAATAATACGGGGATTTTATAGGGAAAAAATAGGCTACTCTATTTTTACTCGGCCAGCCATTTATTCATCTGTGTAAGGATCCGCTCCTTCATATCCTCCGGCATATTGCCGATACGGGCACGATGGCTGCCTCGGGGCTGGATATAGATTTGCTCGTTCTTCTTGCCTTTGAAAGCGGGAACCATGGCCGCGCTCCACGGGTCGATCTCGCCATAGATGAAGATCATTTTCGGATCGTTGTCTTTCAAGAAGTTATAGATCTTGTGGTACAGAGCCGGACGGAAGTCTACTTTACCGACCAGTTCCTCGGGAAGCATGATACGGTTTAGGTATCCATGGGCGCTATCGATCGTAAGGTATTTCTTGAAAGGTTTTACGTCATAGCCATAATAACCGAGCTCACGGGCAGCTTGTACGAAGAAAGAGATATTCGGCTGGTTCTCGGCGAAATAATCAGGACCGCTGATTTCCATCAAATGATCGAAGAGCGCCTGATCGTCGGCAGACTTGGAAGGGATCGTACTTACCGAAGTTCCCCACTGCCAAAGAGCGAATGAATATTCCAGTACGCAATAATCCAATACCTCGGGCATCGGGATACGGAATGTCAGGTTTTTATTCTTACAATAGCTCTCCAATAAAGGAAGCATATCGGACTTACGCTTCAAGACTTCCAATTGAAAATCCTGTATCCTCTCGCGTTCCGCTTTCGTACCTACCTTACGTAAGAAAGGTTCGTGGCGGCCATCCTCTACACCTTTACATAACGGACCGACATAAGGAACGGAGAAATCCACGTCGTCCGGGAAAAAGGCACGGTAAAGCATTGTAGTCTGCCCCCCCTTACTGATACCGGTACTGATCCATTTTCCCGGATAGATCTGCTTGAATGTATTGCGGACGTTATGTAAATCGTACGCAGAGTTCTCGGCGGTCAGATAATCCCAGTTTTTAGGTTCCGGCGTCGACTCCAAGAAATAACGGTACTCCACGAATACTAAGTTCGCATTCAATAGTTTAGATAGTTCTTCTTGATATTTCGGATTGAGCGCATAAGCCGCTCCATATCCTTCGGTCACGATAATGGTAGGACGATCATAACCTACATGGCCTACGATAACCCGTTGCGTAAATGTTCCGGCGGCGGGGTCTTTCGGATCGACCTGCTGAGTAATACGTACTACATATTTCTCCGGATAATAATCGGATTGAAGTTTTTCAATGCCACTAATTCCTTTTAGAGCGGCAAGCTTCTCTTGTAAATCTCCGGGAGCGGCCATTACCGTCATCACCGACAGGAAAAAAAGAAGCAAGAAGTTAAATGTTCTTCTCATGGTAATTTAGTCTTTTAGATATTGTATTGTTCGTAATAATCCCTCATATTTGGCGCGTTTCACCGCCGAATGCGCAAAGATACGATTATAATCCTCACGGCTCAATGCCTTGAGGTCGTCTTTTTTAAGGGAGAGCAAAGAAGGGGTGGGATGAAAGGCTGCTACTGCCGTAGGCATAGCGAAGCGGTTCCAAGGACAAACGGCTTGGCAGGTGTCGCATCCATAGATACGGTTACCTAAAAGGACGGCTTGCTCAACAGGGATTTCTCCACGATGCTCAATCGTAAGATAAGAGATACATTTACGGGCATTCAAACGTTTCGGCCCTTCCAAGGCTCCGGTAGGACAAGCGTCCAAACAGCGGATGCAGGAACCGCAGTGATTCTTTTTGGGGGAATCATAGGTATCGACTACCAAAGTTGTCACGATCTCCCCAAGGAAAAAGAAAGAGCCTTTGCCCGGGATGATTAGATTCGTATTCTTTCCGATCCATCCCAAACCGGCTTTCCAAGCCCAATAACGCTCTAACAGAGGGGCGGAGTCCGTGAATACACGGGCCTCATTGTTGGAGGGATGATGCTCGGTTATCGCTTTCCATAATTGGCGAAGTTTATCCTTTACGACCCCGTGATAATCTTCTCCGTACGCATAATACGAGATATAAGGTTCCGCCGGATTCCGGAGAACTTTCGGATAATAATTCAAGGCTACTGAGATAACTGATTTGGCACCTTCCACCAAGCCATCCGGATTGAGACGGATTTCCCGATGATTCTCCATGTATTTCATTCCAGCATGGTAGCCTTCCGCGATCCATTGGTCAAAATAAGCCTCCTCGCTCCCGGCCTTCGCTACTTCAGCGATACCGCAAGCGGAGAAGCCTAATTCCATAGCTTTATCTTTTATAAACTGGGAGATACCCATTATTCAAAAACTTTAAACTCGTAGCCTTCCTTTAAGAGCCATTCGACAGCCCGGGGCATTGCCTCACGCATATTGCGCTCGGCTTTCAAGGAATCGTGGAAGACGATAACGGAACCATTACGGGTATAGTTCTTTACCACGTTGAAGACACCGTTCGGAGTCATATGAGGGCTATAGTCACGGGTGACCACGTCCCACATCACGATATGATAATGGCGGCGAAGCCATACTACCTGCGGAAAACGCATATGCCCATGAGGAGGCCGAAATAAATTGCTGGGAATATATTCAGCCGCCTTCTCCACATTCGCCAAATAATTCTTCGTCCAGAACTTGATGCCTTGGATATGATTGAACGTATGGTTACCGACACGGTGCCCACGATCTATCACCATCTGAAAGACCTCGGGATGCTTACGTACATTATCCCCTACCATAAAAAAGGTAGCCTTGATCCCATACGTATCCAATATATCTAAAACCCAAGGGGTAACCTCGGGAATAGGGCCATCGTCGAAGGTGAGATACACACACTTCTTCTCTGCCGGTATTCGCCAAGTTACCCCCGGGAACAGTGCCCTGTAAAACCAAGGCGGTTGTTCTATAAACATACTTTGTTAGTCTTTTGCCACTGATCCGTACGCCATACGGTAATTATCAAATTCCTCTTGATAAGGCTTAGCGAACTCCGGATTGTATTGTTTGCTCACACGCAATACCTCTTGGAGAACCGCCAAGTTATGACCTAAATCACTCTCGACAGGTGATAATTGCCCCGGACGCAAACGGAAATACCAGTTTATACTGCGCAACGCATTGTCCGCTATACCTTTATAAACCATCTCCGCCTTCTCCTTCTGGCCCAACTCGTAATACAGCTCACCTAAAGAAAGAGCGCTATAATCCAACGGAACATTCTCGGGAGGCAATACTTCCATCGCCTTATCCAATACGTTCAGTGCCTTCTCATTCTTACCTTCCGCAACCAAAGCGGCAGCCAGCTTGCTGAACAATGCGATACGGTAGCTCTTGCACATCCGCATTACATTCTCATCCAAGTACACACCCGGCGTATTGACACCACCCCATTTGAACTTATTCATCACGTTGTCATACATCTTCTCCGTATTGATCGAACGAACAGTTCCCTGTGTCTCCATCGGAACGATCTGATAAGCCATACCGGTCTGCTGGAAGTACGGATCCAATTTCACGAACTGATCCGGGCTTACGGTAATCGCGTAATAGATCGGACGGTTCCAGTCATTCGTCTGCAACATATCCAAGATAATCAACTCTTGCTTACCCAAGACATCCTTGCCTTTCAAGTCAATCTTCATCTCTTTCTGCAAATACGGCAAGTTAGCGGTATCGATCACGCCGGCAGCCATAACCGCGGCGGAATCTACCCCCATCGTCAATGTCTGCGCAGGAATATAATCTAATTCTTGATTGATACCCGGGATCTTCTTAAACTTCGGATCGTTGCTACGAACGAAATCAAGAGCGGTCTTCAGATCGATCGACTTATCCGTCATCGGGAATACATAAGCGGCATCACGAGTACCTTGCACATAATCCTCCGGTTGCCAAGAGATTGGAAGCGGATCGGATTCGTACGCTTGCTTCTTCATTTGGTTGATATACCAGTCGGTTTGCAAATAGCTCGTATTACATACACGTACATCCGTACGGATACCTTCCACCTCCTGTGCGTACCACAACGGGAACGTGTCATTATCACCATTCGTAAATATGACAGCGTTCGGCTCGCAAGATTCCAAATAGTTCGCACCGAAATCACGGCAAACATAACGGTTCGAGCGATCATGGTCGTCCCAGTTTTGCGCACCCATCTGGATAGGAACCAACAAGCAGAGTACCGTAGCGACAGAACCCGCTATCACCGGAGATAACTTGCCATACTTCTGCAATCCTTTCGCCAAGGCCGCCACACCGAAACCGATCCATATACAGAACGCATAGAATGATCCGGCATACGCATAGTCTCGCTCACGAGGTTGATACGGCGTCTGGTTCAAGTAAAGCACGATCGCGATACCCGTCATAAAAAACAAGAAGAACGTGATCCAGAATCCCTGAATGCCCTTCTTTCCGGCATAAGCTTGGAATAGAAGCCCCAAGATACCCAACAGAAGCGGTAACATATAATATACGTTATGCCCCTTATTGTTGATAATATCGAACGGCATATCCTCTTGCGGGCCCACTAAAGCCTCATCAATAAACGGAATACCGGTTATCCAGTTACCATTCGAAACCTCACCGTTACCTTGTATATCGTTCTGCCGTCCGGAGAAGTTCCACATGAAATAACGCCAGTACATGAAATACAGCTGATAAGCGAAGAAATAACGCAAATTCTCGGCAAATGTAGGTTTCATCACCGTCACCATCTCACCGCAACGGTTGAACTTCACCGGTGTACCTTTCACTTGTGCCCACTCCTTATAAGCAGCCACATGACGTCCGTCGCTACTATACATACGGGGGAAAAGCATACTCAACTCATCCACGTATTCGTATTCCGTATCGTAACGAGAGATATAATAATGATCCTTCTCGTTTTTATCTTTCTTAATGACACGGCTCCAAGTCGGCTCACCCTCTTTCGATACAGGTACACAAGTGCCGCCTTGGTTCTCACGCTTCACCTCAGAGACATAGGTCTGACCGTAGATCAACGGAGTCTTACCGTATTGCTCGCGAGCCAAATAGGTACGCAAGGTAAAGATATCTTGCGGAGCGTTTTGGTTCATAGGCGTATCGGCTGTCGCACGGATCAATGTCAAGGCATAGGATGAATAACCCACTACAATTACCATCAAGCAGACCAAGATCGTATTCAGCATCTTGATATTTACCTTCTTGCTCATGAACAAATAAACCGTCAAGGCCGCCGTGAGGATCACGGCGATCACGTAGCCACTACCGATAAACGGAATACCCAACAATACGATCGAGAGAATAAAGGATATCTTCATCCGCACCGGATGGATCTCGTCTTGCATCGTCTCCCAGATCGCCCAGATCAAGGAAGCCGCCAATATAATTACGAACGCATATACACCCGAGTTATACGGCATACCGAACGTATTGACAAACAACAGCTCGAAATAACCGCAAACCTCAACCAAGCCTTGTACGACACCATACATCATCAAGCCCACGATAGCGAACGACACCAATAAAGCGATCAGCGTACCCTTCATCGTAGGATTCGGGAATTTCTTATAATAATATACCAGCACGATAGCCGGGATACACAATAAATTCAGCAAATGGACACCGATACTCAGACCCATCAAATAAGCGATCAGCACGATCCAACGATCGGCATGCGGACGATCGGCGGCTTCTTCCCATTTCAGGATCAACCAGAATACCAAGGCGGTAAACAAGGAAGAATAAGCATATACCTCGCCCTCCACGGCGCTAAACCAGAAAGTATCGCTAAACGTATAAGCCAAAGAACCTACCAAACCGCAACCCATGATCGTAATCATCTGTCCCAGAGACATCGTCTTATCGTCTTCCACGATAATCTTACGAGCCAAATGAGTAATACTCCAGAAAAGGAATAAGATCGTCAGGCCGCTAAAGAGGGCGGACATCGTATTGACCATTACCGCCACCTTGGAAGGGTCCGAGGCGAACTGCGTAAATAAATTGGCTGTTAACATGAAGAAAGGAGCTCCGGGCGGATGCCCTACTTCCAATTTGTATGCCGAAGAGATAAACTCACCACAATCCCAGAAACTGGCGGTGGGTTCCATTGTCATCAGATAAACGGTAGAAGCGATCAAAAAAACGACCCACCCCAACACGTTGTTGATTAGTTTGTACTTTCCCATACTTTGTATAAGTGTGATAATTAATTGTTTCTACTTGCATACCCACACGGGCAGTCGGCCGCAAAGGTAATCATTTACGTTTAATACCTAACGTTCCATTCCCCTATAAATTATATAGAATAGATTAGAATTATATTAAACAAACCTTATCACTCAAGTGTTAATAGAATAGTTGAGTATTAAAATTATAGGGAGATGAAAGAAAATTATGAACTAATTGATAATGAAGAACGCCACCAATATGAATTTCATATAGAGCGATACGTTCCCAGAATAGAGTATATAAAAAATAAGGATGGGGTAATTTATCTCACCCACACTGAGGTTCCCATGGAGCTTGGAGGTAAAGGAATTGGTAGCCAATTGGTGGAGAAAGTGCTCTTGGATATCGAGAAGAAAGACTTACGTCTCGTTCCGTTATGTCCGTTCGTAGCTGGATATATCCAGAAGCATCCGGATTGGAAACGCATCGTAATGAGTGGTATACATGTTTAATATTTATAACAAAATTATATGGGCAAGAAGATCGAATATACGAATGGTGAACTCACCATTATCTGGCAACCGGAGTTATGTCAACATGCCGGTATCTGTGTAAAGACTCTTCCCGGTGTCTATAAGCCGAAGGAGAGACCCTGGATACAGATAGAGAACGCGACAACCGCAGAATTAATTGCCCAAATCAATCAATGTCCGTCTGGCGCGTTGACATACCGAATGAATAAAGAGGTGAAATGAGGCCCCCCCCGTCTGTTTCATCTTGATAGAAAGGAGTATTCCGTATCGGATACTCCTTTTTTCACCATAAGGGGCTCTTTCTATGATTTTTTGCTAGTTTTGTGATCTAGATTCACTATCAATGAAACAAATATGATAAAAAGACATTCTATCTTAACGGCAATCCTGCTTTGTTTCGTCGCTTTCACACAAGTGATGGCACAAGAGATGCAGGAACCCGAACCGCTTCCGATCGATCCTAAGGTTCGATACGGGAAATTGAGTAACGGATTGACCTACTACATCCGTCACAACGATCAGCCCAAAGACCGGGCAGACTTTTACATCGCCCAAAACGTAGGCTCCATCTTAGAGGAAGACAATCAACGAGGTTTGGCTCACTTCTTGGAACATATGGCATTCGACGGCAGTAGGAACTTCCCGAATAACGGGATGGACGAATATATCGAGAGTGTAGGTATGCGCAGCGGGGAAAACTTCAACGCCTATACCTCCTTTGATGAGACCGTCTACATGATTACCAACGCCCCTGTCAACAAAAGCGGCGTGGTTGATTCTTGCTTATTGATCCTTCACGATTGGTCCGGGTTCCTAGCCTTGACCGACTCGGCTATCCAGAAAGAACGTGGGGTCATCCGTGAAGAATGGCGTACCCGACAGGATGCCCAGACTCGTCTATGGGAGCAGCAACTACCCAAGATGTACCCGGGAAGCCGTTACGCCAACCGGATGCCGATCGGTTCGATCGACGTGATCGAGAACTTCAAGCCGGACGAGTTGCGGGCTTACTACAAAAAATGGTATCGTCCGGACTTGCAAGCGATTATCATCGTGGGAGACGTAAATGTAGATCAAGTGGAGGCAACGATCAAAAAGATGTTCGCCGATGTCCCTGCCCCGGTCAACCCGGCAAAACGGGAACAAGTATCGGTTCCCGACAATGATCTACCTCTGATCTCGATCGCCAAAGACAAGGAGGCATCCAATACGATCCTTTATATCTTCTATAAACACGATAAATTACCCAACGACTTGAATCGTACGATTGCCGGATTGGTAAAGGACTATATCCAGCAAATATGCGCGTCGATCATGGACGAGCGTTTCGATGATATCTTACATCAAGCGAATCCTCCGTTTATCTATGCCCAAGCCTACGACGATGATAATTTCATGATCGCGAAAAGCAAGGGAGCATGGACCGTAGCCGCTCTTGCCAAGGAAGGCGAGATCGATTCCACACTGACCACGCTTGTCAAAGAGACCCAACGGGTAAAACAATATGGCTTTACGCCATCCGAGTATGAACGGGCACGCATCAACGTGTTGAAACAATACGAGTCCGCTTACAACGAGCGGAATAACCAAAAAAACGACGCTTATGTTCGTGAATATGTGAATCATTTCACCAACGGCGGTTATATCCCGGGCATTGAGATGGAATACACGCTATTGAACCAGATCGCCCAGAATATCCCGGTAGAGCAAGTCAACCAATATATCCAAGATATGATCGGAGAGGATAATATCGTGATCGGGTTAACCGGACCGGATAAAGAAGGTATAAAATATCCGATCGAGGAGAACCTGCTCCGTACATTCCTCAAAGCACGACAGATGCCGGTAGAGCCTTATAAGGAAACTGTCTCCAACGAGCCTTTAGTCCCGACCTTGCCGACCCCGGGCCAGATCACGGAGACAAAGACCGGCCAGCCCTTCGGAGCGACAGTATTTACCTTAAGCAATGGTATCAAGGTGGTATTAAAGCCTACCGAATTCAAGAAGGACGAGATCATCATGACCGCTACCAGCCCGGGAGGAAGTACCTTATTTGGCACGAAGGATATTGATAACTTAAAAGTTTTCAATGACGTGATCGAGATAGGTGGATTGGGCAATTTCTCCGCCACGGATCTAAGTAAGCGTCTGGCCGGAAAGAAGGTATCTTGCGCCCTATCGCTCAGTCAAGATAGTGAGAACGTGAACGGAATGGCCGCTCCTTCCGATTTGCGAACCTTATTCGAGTTAATTTACCTTAGCTTCACGGCTCCCCGCATGGACGAGGAGGCCTACGCATCTTTCGAGACACGGACAAAAGCGCAATTGCAGAATATGGAGTTAAATCCGATGGTCGCTTTCAGCGACTCTTTGTCTAAAGCGGTTTACGGAGATAATCCTCGTGCGTCACGTCTTCGTCCACAAGATTTCGAACATATCAGTTATCCTCGTATCATGGAGATGCGCAAGGAACGCTTCTCGGATGCTTCCGGTTTCGTATTCACGTTTGTAGGTAATATCCAGATTGATAGTATCCGTCCGTATATAGAGCAGTATTTAGCGACATTGCCATCTCAAGGAAAAATTGAGAAGGGAAATCCGGCGGAGGTTCCATCGACGCGTAAGGGAGACTATATGAATCGATTCAACCGCTCCATGGAAATCCCGAAAGTAACGGTAGCCAACCTCTATACCGGGCAGATGGAGTACAATCTGGAGAATATCATCACCGCTACCGCATTGAAACAAGTTATGGACTTGGTATATTACGAGAAGGTACGCGAGAAAGAAGGAGGAACGTATGGTGTCGGTGTATCCGCTAGAATCTCACCTTTCCCGGAAGGAAGAACGACATTACAGATATTCTTCGATACGGACCCGGCCAAGTGGGAGCAGATGAACACGATTGTCCGCAATGAGTTGAAACGGCTTTCCGAGGTAGGCCCTCGTCAAGAAGATTTCAAGAAAACACAGGATAACCTGCTGAAACGTCATGCGGAAGTCTTGCAGGAGAACAGCTATTGGTTGAACGTATTGGATGATTATTATTATAAAGGATTTGATACCGATACGGATTATGAGTCGATTGTTAAGGCGCTGACTCCCGAGAAGATAAAGGCATTCGCCCAAAAGCTTTTGGGACAGGGTAACCGGGTAGAAGTTATCATGCAACCCTAGTTACTATTTTGAGAGGATGAGACGGGGCGTGCCCCGTCTCTACTTTGATTTCTTTAGTTTAAAATGATCGAATCCTTCCCCATAAACCCCGATTACGGCGCTTTGGGATACAAAGGCGGTCGGATCAATATCATTAATGATACGGAAAATCGTAGTGGATTGCCGTTTTTTAGCGAGCACGAACATCATCTTCTGTTCTTGCCCCGTATATAACCCGGTAGCATCGATCACCGTAACCCCTCGGTGCAACGCATTAATCTCCTTACCAATCTCTTGATACTTCTTCGAGATGATAAAGAATTGCACGGACTGGCGAGCACTGTTCACGATCTGATCCAGCACGAAACTACAAACATATAACGTTACAAAACCATATACCACTTTCTCCCAATCCTTTAGCACGAAATAACTGGAGGTGATAATAATCATATCGCAGATCATCATGACCCGCCCCAGCGTTATATCCCGGTATTTATTGATGATAGCGGCAATAATATCCGTTCCACCCGTACTACCGTTCGAGGAGAAAGCGATACCGATACCACTTCCGCAGAAGGAGGCTCCCAGCACACATGCCATAAACGGTTGATCTTGTAATAAATGCATCCCGGCTGTCAGCTCCTGGATAAGGGACAAGAAAAAAGTAAGCGTAAACACGGCGAAGATCGTCTTGATACTGAACTTAAAACCTAATATTTTCAAGGCAAGCATCAGCAAGACGGCATTAATGAGGAAGTAAGTGTACTGAACGGGAAATCCCGTAGCCCAGAAAACAATGGAAGCGATACCCGGCACTCCACCTGTCGTAATGTCATTCGGCAAAAGGAATTTCCACACAAAAAGACCCGTTTTTCGATAAGAATACCCTCGTTAGATTACACATATAGTCCCGTTCACCCACGCCTGTACAGGCGTAAACCCACACATATGGTCACGATAGGCTACACATATAGTTATAATAGGCAATATGACTACCTTATAATGGGCATTCTTACCCCCTAACGACTGGATCATAAGGCATGAAATATGAGCTAAGATGAATTAATTTCGCTAGAATAAAAGGGTGTTTTTCGACAAGTCGCTAATGGATAGACAATTGCTGTTTTTTTCTTTCGTTTTTGGGAACGAGACGTACATTGGCTCGAAATAATCGATTCTCACGGACTTCAGTTTACAAATTGTCACATTGATATTCTAACCGGAACACGCATAAGCCTTTTCATCCAATTGTAGAGACGGGGCGTGCCCCGTCTCTACAACCAAGTATGTATGAGCTGCAAATATAGACTTACAATCTCACATTCTCCATTTCCTCACACTTCTCTTCCCGCAAGCGTTGAATATCCTTAAGCTGGCGGTCGAAAAACATGAGCAAGTCATTGATGAGCCGTCCGTTCTGGGATAAAAGCAAAACCCCATCCATCAATTGCGTTGACAGGTAGCGAACTTTCATATTACTTACATGTTGATCGGGACGCTGCAGATAAACGGCCATACATCTGTACAAAATTGGTGCTATTTGTATCCACGGCAGTTTTAGACCTACCAATAGATTTTTCACGCTTTGCAACTGATGGTTCAGATAATCGAAATCATCCGCATCTCTCTCAAAACAGAAAGCTTCTTTCAAGCGTCGTGCCTCTTCCTTAAAAAATACATCACTCAACATTTCCATGTTCGAAACCGGAGCGTCTTGCTCTGAACCGACAGGTTCAGTTACGGGATAAATGTTTTCCGCTTCCATAATATATTAGCATTAAGCAGGCGGAAAAAAGAACGGTCCCGCCTGACCCGTTGCTAAACACTTTACCAGAAAGCTGGAGGCACATTAATGCACTCCACGGGGGTACGGAACCGTCATATCGGATCGGTTACAGGCAAAAAAATGCCTGCAACCGAATAGAAGCAGGTATTCTACTCTGCTTTCTGGTTTTAAAATGTTTAGCATTGCAAATATACTTCTTTTTCCGGATATCCAACCTATAAAGGATAAATAATGTCTAGTAAGTAAAAAATCTGGAGATGATACCTCTGTTTTTACAAGCTATGCTGGAACATCCAAGCCAGATAATCCGGTTCGGCGAAAGCGTTATCCCAACTGTTATGGTCTACACCGGGAAATTCCTTATAACGGACATCAGCTCCTGCTTTCTTCAATGCTTCATTAGCGTCACGGGAGAATTGTACATCGACTACGCTATCGGAGCCGCCATGATAAATACTGAAAGCCGTCTTGCCCTTAAAGTTTGCCAAACGTTGCAAATTTGCTCCACCACAGATCGGGGTGGCAGCGGCAAACAGGTTCGGGTAACGCATCACGATATCGAACGTGCCCATACCTCCCATTGATAGGCCGGTTACGTAAATGCGTTTCGTATCGACCTTACCTTCCGCTATATAACTATCCAATAATTCCTTGACGGCGGCCATCGATTGTGTGGCCGGAGCATTCAACGGATAGAAACGCTTTCCTTCTTTTCCGGCGTTCAATCCCTTATATTCAGACCAAGTCTTCTCGGCCGGGCATTGAGGCGCTATAATGATAGCCGGATATTTGGTTTGATTCTCGAAAGAAGCGAACATATCGCCACCATGTATTAATTGGGCCTCATTATCCGACCCTCGTTCGCCCGCTCCGTGCAGGAACAGGATTACCGGGTATTTCTGCGCCGGATTATAATCTCGGGGATACAGAACCCGATAATTCAATTGATAACCATCACGAGCCGTAAACTGCTTTTTCAAAAAACTAGCCTTATCACCAGCATATCCAGCAACGGAGAGAAGAAGGCAAAGAGACAGAAAAAAAATACTTCTAAGTGTTTTCATAATCATATATTCAAATGTAAATACTATCTACTTAGATCGATAACTTCCGCAAATATAATTAAATAGTCTGTTAAGGCGTTGTATAATATCAAGATTAAAATTACTTTTGCAATAATAAGGATATAGGATATGAGTCCAAAGGCTATACTAATAAATGGATTTGATTAATTCAAACAATAATTGAACATGAGCGAGTTATCAAAGACAAATGGAACAACCACTTCGGCAAATAATAGAGCTGAGGTAACACATATTTCCCGCAATGGCTTAATATTGTGGGTAAAGGATCGGGAATATTATTTACCTTACGACAAATTCCCATGGTTCAAACGTGCTGCCGTAGATGACGTGTTTAATGTCCAACTATTAGGACGTGAGCGGATTCGTTGGGATGCTTTAGATGTAGATTTGAGCTTGTCTATCATAGCAAATCCAGATAAATACCCGTTAGTAAGTAAATAATCGAATATTGTATGTATTTTGTAGAGACAGATTGTCCTATCTCTACAAAATACATTTGAAAATGATACCGGAAGATTATTGGGCTTCCTGTATTTTTGTCGCTTCTGATACACCGTTCTCGTTGAATGCCTCGATGGTGAAATAATAAGGCTGGTCGGTGGACAGACTCTTTAAAAGTAATTCATTCTTTCCGTATAGGAGCCATGAGTTGTATAGTTTATCGGGAGCGATGCCCCAACGGATGTTGTAGCCTTGGCTGTTTTTGACAGCGTCCCAAGTGATCATAGCGTCACGGCGATCCGCTTGGCGAACGACCTTGAAATTCTTCACCGTCGCAGGTTTCTTGCCCTCACCGATACCGAACACACGCAAGTCCGAGATCGCCAGATGAGGCGTCGGGACCTCTATATTCTTATAACGGACATAACGGACACGAGCCGGATTATCCACTTGTACGTAGTCATTCGGGACATCCTTATAATTATTCCGGCGATCCACCAACGTTACCCAATCCTGCCCGTCCAAAGAGCCTTCCACCGCATAACGGTGGCGTAAACCGGGAATACGTCCATACATATTCGATTGATGATCGTGATAATTCACTTGCACGGCATATACCATAGCGGGAGCCTCCAGATCGATCTCTACCCATTCGGTATCTCCATTCGTGCGAGCCATCCAGAATGTCTTACATTCCTCATCCGTCAAGTTGGCCGGAAGGAAATTGGCGGAAGTCTTGGGACGGTTCGATTCCGTGAATCCTTGTGCGGCGGGAGCGGAACCCTCCGCATACGAGGAAGCTTTCACCGGCTTTTTATAAGAAAGCAACATCCACCCCGTAAACTCTCCTTTCTTTCCCGGCTCGGCGGGAGCGTAATGCGGATAATCACCGAAGTTATTATCACAATACATAATGCCCTCCTTATCGAAGAAAGTAGGATACATGCAGAGGCGACGCTCCCAATTCACCGTAGCCGAGAGAGACATAGAGGCGAAATGCCAATAGTTGCCACCCGGCCCCACCAAGGTACTTCCGTGTCCGGCACCATTCATGAAACCACCGGGCTTATAGCTTACCGGGTTATGCGATTGGTATTTATACGGACCTAATGGGGAGTCCGCCACATAAACACCATCGGCATATACGTTGAATTCCGTGCCGGGGGCGGCATACTGCATATAATATTTACCGTCGTGCTTGGTCAGCCAAGCACCTTCCATATAGCCCCCCAATACCGTATCGGTATGGTTCTCGCCAAAACGTTCCCAGCCGTGCTTCGGCATATCCAAGCCGAAAAGCTCGACCGTCTCGCCCTCGATCAAGAAACGGTCATCCTTATTTAGTTTCTTGCCCCGAAGCGGATAAACATTGGAAGAGCCCCAAAATAAATAAGCTTGTCCGTCATCATCGATGAATAAATCCGGGTCTTGTAGGTCGTGGAGTATAGCAGGAGTAGCGTTCCAATTACCGGATTTCGGATCATCGGTATAAAGAACGCTCATGGAGCCGGACGGATCACCCATCACATAAAGCACGGAATCCTTATAATTATGAGCGGCGGGAGCGTTGGAACCCTGAGGATACCAGTTTTTACCGGGAGTGATAAAATCCCAGTTCAACAAATCTTTCGAATGCCAGTAGCCATGCGAACGGGTTACGAACATATAATACTCGCCCCGGAATTCTACGACAGCGGGGTCCGCACCCGAACGGTAAGACAGATTGTTCGATGAGTTATAAATCATATACGTATAATCCACATTAAGCGGATTACAATACGTATTCGCCCGCATGGATTGAGCGGTGGCGGAACCTCCGGAAGCAGCCAAGAACAAAGCCGAAAAGATATATTTTGATAATAGTTTCATGTTGATATGTATTAATTTTTACCGCAGAGAGAAAGAAGACTGATTCGTCTCGTCGGCAGAATTCAAGCCTACCCAAACCGTGAAATCACCCGGCTCGGCTTTCTTCTGCATATCGATACCATAGAAAGCCAGCAAAGCTTCGTCAATCGTGAAAGAGACTTGCTTCTTCTCGCCCGCTTTCAAAGCCACCTTCTCGAAACCTTTTAGCTCTTTAACCGGACGGGTCACGCTACCCGCCAAGTCGCGGATATACATCTGGACGACCGTCTCGCCATCCACCTTACCCGTATTCTCTACCTCAGCCGTTACCGTGATCTTGCCCCCTTTCGTGAAAGAGTTCTGATCCAGCTTCATAGAGTTCACGGCGAAAGTCGTATAGCTCAAGCCATAACCGAACGGGTACAACGGTGTGTTAGGCACATCCATATATCTGGATTTATAATCCGTATCCGGAGCTTCCGGAGGAACCGGGCGGCCTGTCGGTTTCTGGTTGTAATACAGAGGCAATTGACCTACCGTACGAGGGAAAGACATCGTCAGGCGAGCGGACGGATTATAATCGCCACTGATCACATCGGCCATACCATGACCTGCCATCGTACCCAGATACCAAGCCTCCAAGATACCGTCGACATGCTGATCCTCCCAAGAAAGATCCAAAGGACGTCCGTTCACCAAGATCAAACCAAGAGGTTTACCCGTCTTTTTCAATTCTTTCAACAAGGCTTGTTGAGCGCCCGGCAATTTCAAGTCCGTACGGCAAGCCGCCTCGCCACTCCAGTTGAAATCCTCGCCCATAGCCGCCAATACGATATCCGCACGGCGAGCCGTAGCGATCGCCTCAGCGAATTTAGATGAATCATCAGTCAAGAGATCACATCCCTCGGCATAAATGAACTTCACGTTCGTACCGGCATATTTCTCGGTCAGACCCTCGAACAAAGAGATACTCTCCTCACGCTCACCCCGGCCAGCCCACTCGCCATTCTGGTTGATCTTATCTTTTACCATCGGGCCGATCAAGGCTACCGTAATATTCTTATCCTTCGAGATCGGGAAGAAGTTATTATCATTCTTCAAAAGGACGATCGAGCGAGCGGAAGTCTCACGAGCCTCTTGCAAAAACTCCGGCTTCATGATCGTATTCTTCTCACGCTCATTGTCCAAGTAACGATATGGATCATCGAACAAGCCCAAGAGGAACTTCATCTCCAAGATGCTCGCCACGGCACGGTCGATATTCTCTTCCGAGACCTTGCCCTCTTTCACGGATTGTACAAGATATTGGCTGTAGATGCCACCTGTCATATCCATATCGATACCGGCGTTCGCGGCCAGTTCTCCCGCCTCCTTATCATTTCGCACGATACTATGGGCTACCATCTCATTGATACCGGTATAATCGGTAACCACGAAACCTTTGAAGCCCCAGTCCTTACGTAACAGATCGGTCATCAACCATTTATTACCCGTGCTGGGCACTCCGTTGATCTCATTGAAGGAGGCCATGAACGTAGCGACTCCCGCTTCCTTAGCCGCTAAATAAGGCGGCATATAATAATTCATCAATGTATTTTGCGACAACTCAGACGTATTATAATCACGTCCGGCCTCAGCGGCCCCATAAGCGGCAAAGTGCTTACAACAAGCCAAGACCGTATTTACGTCGGCCAACGAACGCCAATCGTTTCCTCCTTGGAAACCCTCGACACGGGCCTTCGCAATCAAGCTTCCCAAATACGGGTCCTCACCGGCTCCTTCCATTACACGTCCCCAACGGGCATCCCGGGAGATATCCACCATCGGGGCGAACGTCCAAGCGATACCGGAAGCGCTCGCCTCATCCGCCGCGATCGCCGCACTTTTACGCATCCGCTCCAAATCCCAAGAGCAGGATTCCGCCAACGGCATCGGGAAAATCGTACGATAGCCGTGCACGACATCATAACCAAACAATACGGGTATCTTCAAACGGCTCTCGGACAGAGCCATCTCTTGCATTTTACGTACGCCATCTACCGTATATACATTAAACAAGCTTCCTACAAGACCTTGTTTCAGCAAAGTCTCATAATCCCCCGTCATAACCGGGCCGGTCACATCCCAGTTACAGGAGTATTGGGCCATCTGCCCCACCTTTTCCTCCAAGGTCATCAAAGAGAGCACAGAATCTACACGGCGTTCAATATTTTTGTCGCCGCTGAAGCTTTTCCAACCGCTTACAGCGGGCTGCTGGCATCCCCCCAAGGTAGCGGCAACGGCCGCACCAGCGATAAAAGTCGTTAACCTTTTCATTATTCGTATTCGTATATGTATTATTTGTTCCAAGTTACCTGCGCCGATTTCACGTCCCGGGAGTTCGTACCTACGTAGATATTGAATAAGCCCGGTTCCCAGATGTATTCCAACGCGCTGTTATAAAATTTCAAGTCTTCCGGCGTAATCGTAAAAGAGACTTTTCGGCTCTCACCCGGTTTCAAGGATATCTTCTGGAAGTTCTTCAACTCTTTCATCGGACGGGAGATGCTGGCAGCCGGATCGCCGATATATAACTGTACGACTTCCTCGCCCTCTAGCTTGCCTGTATTCGTCACCTGTACGCTGGCGGTCAATACACCGTTCTCTCCTTGCACACTCGTCTTATCCAGCTGAAGATCACCGTAAGAGAAAGTCGTATAACTCAAGCCATAGCCAAACGGATACAAAGGATCGTTCGTGATATCCAGATATTTAGAAGTGAAATGATCATCCGGATTCATTGGGCGGCCTGTTTTCTTAGCATTGTAATACAAAGGAATCTGGCCTACGCTACGAGGAAATGTAGTCGTCAATTTACCGGAAGGATTCACGTCGCCGAACAATACGTCCACCAATCCGCGAGCTGCGGCGGAACCTCCATGCCAAGCCTCAACGATTGCGGAGAATTGGCTATCCTCCCACTCCAAGGTCAACGGACGGCCGTTCGCCAAGACCAACACCACCGGTTTACCGGTCTCCAACAAAGCTCTCAACAGCTCTTTCTGGCTCTCCGGCAAACTAATATCCGCACGGCTGCAAGCCTCTCCGGACCAGTTATTCGGCTCACCCATTACGGCGATGATACGATCCGCATCTTTCACTTGCTCAACCGCTTCCTTCACCAAACGGGTATTCTCCACCGGATCAACCTTCAAGCCACTGGCTTTCGCCAACATCGGCTCGTTCGTCAAATTACATCCCTTGGCGAAGATCACACGGGCCTTATTGCCAACCATTTCCTTCACAGCCTGCACTACGGAAGCCGACTTCGCCGTATCGATACCACACCATGTCCCGAACAACTCAACCTTCTTATCCGCCAACGGGCCTACCACGGCGATCGTCCCTGTCTTTCGCAAAGGCAACAAACCCTTGTCATTCTTCAACAAGACAATGGATTTACCGGCGATATGGCGAGCCGTATTCATATGCTCATCCGTGAACGTATTCTTTTTCGCACGATCCGCGTCCAAGTAGCGATAAGGGTCCTCGAACAAGCCTAATTTATATTTCGCCTCCAATACACGGCGGCAAGCCTGATCAATATCCGCTTGAGACACACGGCCCTCTTCCAACGACTTCTTCAAGGTCGTGATATAACCATTTGTCATCATATCCATATCCAAGCCGGCATGCAAAGCCAAGGCCGATACGGTCTGCGTATCACCCAAACCATGATTAGTCATCTCGCCGATCGAATTATAATCGGAAACGACAAACCCATCGAATCCCCATTGATCACGAAGCAAATCGGTCAATAACCAACGGTTACCCGTAGCCGGAATCGCCTCCACCAAATTAAAGGAAGACATAACCGTGGCACAACCAGCCTCTACAGCCGCTTTATAAGGCGGGAAATACTCATTAAACATCTTGATACGGCTCATATCCACCGTATTATAATCACGACCGGCCTCGGAAGCGCCATACAAGGCAAAGTGCTTCAAGCAAGACAAGATCGTGTTCTCTTTTGTCAAGTCATCTCCTTGATAACCTCTCACCATGGCGGCGGCGATCTTTCCACCCCACCAAGGGTCCTCTCCACTACCCTCGGCAATACGTCCCCAACGAGCGTCACGGGCGATATCCACCATCGGGGAATAAGTCCATGTCACGCCGTTTGAACTGGCCTCGATAGCGGCGATACGGGCACTTTGCTCGATCAACGTCGTATCCCAGCTACAAGACAAAGCCAATGGGATCGGGAAGATCGTATGATATCCATGAATCACATCCAGTCCGAACAAAAGCGGAATTCCTAAGCGAGATTCCTTAACCGCTATCTCCTGCAATTTACGGAACGTCTCCAGCTCCGAGCCTCCCGTAGCACCCAGCCAGCCCCGACGAATCGTCTCGTCCGCTCCTTCCGAACCACTCAAGATGCCGGGAACACCCCCACCGGACAAGTTCAGCTGTCCGATCTTCTCATCCAAAGTCATTTTACCCATCAACTGATCGATAAACGTATCCATCGCTCTCGTATCTTGAACGGGCTTTTGTCCGTATGCCGCAAGTGCCAAACAAGCGGCGAATGATAATATAATCTTTCTCATGTTATTTAAATATTAAGATTCTCTCGCATTATGGATCGTGAAACCCAATTTCTTCAAACCGTCCTGGATTTCCGGACAGCTCATAAACAAACGCCACAGAAGGCCCGTACGGTAATTCTCGATCATCGGGGTGATCGTACATTGGTCTATCGCCAGATAACGACGCGGATACCAATTCTCGCCTTCACTGAAAGCGTCGTAAAAACCATACTTACCCCAGATGCTATCTCCCAGATTGAAATAGAAATGCTTCAATGCCTTCGAGGATTCCTCCGGTGTATACGGATAACTGCTCAAGGCGGCTGTCGGCGTAATTACCCCATGATCGTTGGAGGGCATATGCGCGTTATAGCCTTTCACGGAATAGCTGGCGGTCAATCCCCAGCAAGCGTCGCTATATCCTTTGAAGCCCTTCGGATTCTCCGCGCAATAACGGTAATCGATCAATACGTGATTCCGGTTCAAGTCCCAGTAGTTAGCGTATCGATCCGATAAGCCGACCGGACATAGGCCGATATAAGAATAATGTGCCCAGAACAACGGACCGCCGTACTCCTCGGCATAATTATGTTTCAAGATCAAAGGTAAATCGTAAGCGACTGCATCGCTCTTGATCCCTCCTTTACGAGCCCATCCGTTATGATAAGCGGAAGCCGGGATCGGATACGTAGGCGAAGACGCCGCCAAAATATAAGTAATCAGACATTCATTGTAACCTTCCAAAGGAAAATTCATCTCCCATGCGTAATTCGGGCTCCAATGCCAATACAATACATCCTGCCCGTTCAAATACCAGGTCCATTCCATCTCACGCCATAGCTGGTCAATCTTCGCAGCCAACGCTTTCTCGCTCGCATTACCGTCCTTGAAATATTGGCGTACGCATAAGAGACCTTGCATTAAGAAAGCGCTCTCTACCAAATCGCCTCCGTTATCCTTCTGGCCGAAAGGCTTTACCTTACCCGTAGGTCCATGCATCCAGTGAGGCCAGACCCCATGGAAACGATCGGCCTTCGCCAAGTAATCAGCGATTTGATGAAAACGGGCCACACCTTCCTCACGAGTGATAAAGCCACGCTCAATACCTACCAACAGCCCGGCGATGCCAAAACCACTACCTCCGGTGGTCACGATATCAGCGTCGTTCTCAGGATACACGCCATCCGTATGGATACGCTCACAGGCCAGTCCGGAGGTAGGCTCCGCACCTTCCCACATATAATTAAAATGAGCCTTTTGTATATAGGTCAAGAATTCATCATCCGACTGAAAATCCAACTTACGCTCACTGGCCGTAGACTCTGCGGATGTGTCACTTTTCTTGGCCTCATGACAAGCGGTCAACGAAAAGCCAAGCAACAGGGTAACAACGCCTGTACGGAAATAGGTATTCATAGATATATACATTTAAAATAGTTATCGTCTCAATACTTTACTCATCGGTGAACGACCGCTCTCTCCCAATGCCTCGATCGAGAAATAATAGTCCGTATCCTTATCCAAGCCCCTAAAATCGTACATCGTATCTCCCAGTACCGTGATACTGTTGTACAATTTATCCGGCGCTATACCATAATAGATATTGTAAGCGTACGCCTCTTTTACCGGCTCCCAAGTGATCATTGCATTCCGCTTATCCGCTTTTGAGCGTTCCACCTTTAAATTCTTAACGGCGGCGGGAGCTTCTCCCAAACCATTTCCAAAAATACGAAATCCGGACATAGCGAAGTTGCCCGAAGGCACATGTTCGTTCACTATTTTCAAATAACGGGTTTTCAAAGGCTCACGCAACTCGATATAGTCGTGCGGAACGTCCTTGTCGTTATCGCTCTTATCGACTACCAATTCCCAATTTTGTCCATCTATAGAATGATAAATACGATATTGATGATACAAGTCCATCGCCTTATTATGCTGTACGGCTCTATGCTCGTAATAGTTCAACTGGATCGCACGTACCTCTTTCAATCCCTCTAAAGAGATCTGGAGCCATTCACCCGGCTCTCCCGAGCGGGCGGACCAGAAAGTACGCATGCTCTCATCCGTTACATTCTCTGGTACTAACGTACTATCCATGGAAGAGGCCATCACCGGTTTTCCATACGATAGCAACATCCAGCCGGAAAACGTATTCGCGATATCATCTACCTTCCCTTTCGGCGTAAGCAAAGGATAGTCCCCGAAAGCGGTGTTCGAATACATCACGCCATCCTTATCGAATGCCGTAGGGTACAAACCAATACGACGCTCAAACTTATATTTCAAAGAAAGCATGCAAGTAGCCACATGCCAGTAATTACCATACGCATCCTCGAAAGTACCACCATGGCCGGCACCTTGTACGAAACCTCCCGGCTTATAGCTCATCGGGTTATGTTTCTGGTAGGTGAACGGGCCCATCGGCTTGTCGGATACATAGACACCATCCGCATAGACCTTGAACTCCGTTCCCGGCGCACCGTATTGGAAATAATATTTACCGTTATGCTTGGTCACGAAAGCTCCTTCCGTAAAAGGCGCTAAAGTCGTACTATCGTCATTGTTCATCCCGAAACGTTCCCATCCGTGTTCTTCCGGGCGCAGCATCATGATCTCTTGGATCTTGCTGATCGGGTGGAAATCACGGCGATCCAATTCCACTCCCTTCAAGGCAAACTCATTACTTGAACCATAGTACATATACAAACGTCCGTCATCATCCAGCAAAAATGCCGGGTCCCAACTAGGAAGAGCCGTTTTCTCCACATACCGCTTGAACTTTCCGCTTTTCGGGTTCGTACTATACCAAATAGGCAATCCCGCATAGGTAGAACCGGTATAGAACAAGGTATCTCCACTTACGAAAGCGGCCGGAGCGCACAAGTCGTCATCTTCCGGATAACGTTGGAAACCGGCGAATACAAACTCCCAATTACTCAAGTCCTTGGAATAATAGAATCCGGCTTGATTCGTGGCGAAAAGGAAATATTCCCCTTTATACATGACCATCATCGGATCAGCCGTAGAGCGGAAAGAGCCATTCTTCACCAAATCCGGCAGATTCGCCCGGAAGCAGTAGCTCAAATTCATCGGGTTGCAATAGGTAGAGGGATGATCGGCCGTAGCGTCGAACCAGCGGGTAGCTTGCTGAGGAGCTTTTACCCGTACATCACGAGGATCCGCTTCCATCCGGATATCTATTTTCGTATCGTTATCGCCAAACGTGCGATAAGCGTACTTCATCCCCGGATAATACACGAATAACTCATGATCGTAGCGGCTTGCTTGTATCTTATAATAGCCTGTCGCATCGGTGGTATAATGAACCGGGCTAGCCGTGAACATCACCGTAGCGCCTTCCAAGGGCTTGCCGTCCGGTCCGGTAATCGTACCTTCCAGAAAATGCTCTGGGGATACGGTAATATAGTAATCGCTTACCTGCCCCTTGATCACGATCACGGAATCTCCCCGCTCGTTTACTTGAGCGTTTACGGTAGAGACCGCGAAGAAAGAGGCAAGGAGCGATACGAGCATACACTTATTGTAGGCTTTTAAGGAAGCGCTAGAAACTCCTACGTCTTTCCGGAAAAACATGTACGTGTTTTCCGAAAAAGACGTACATGTTTCCGAGAAAACACGTACATGTTTTTTCCAAGAAGCGATAGCCCTATTTATTCTATTACATGCCAGCATATTATGTTCAAGATAAGTTATTGTTGTTTTTTGTCGCATTATTATTTTATGGATTGAATCTTTTGGATACCTTTCTGGACATCCGGATGGCTCATGAAAAGGTTCCACAACAGATTCGTACGGTAATTCTCGATCATAACCGTTACAGGCGCTTGATTCAATCCCATAAATAAGGGAGATACCCAATTTACAGTCAAGTTGAAAGCATCCCGGAAACCGTACTCACCCCATAAGAAGCTGCCGTAGTTACGATAATAATTCCGCAAGGCTTTCATGGAAGCGCCCGGCGTGTAAGGGAAAGAAGCCAGAGCGCCCGTAGGTGCCATCGTTCCGTTATCCCGGTGCGGCATCGGCTCCTGAGCTTGATAGTTCCAAGCGAAATCGCTGGCGGTCAATCCCCAACAATCTTCTCCATAACCTACATACCCCCCTTGGTTCTCGATACAATACCGTTGATTGATCTTTGCCATTTTCTGGTTGTTCTCGAAATAATTCGTGTACTTATCCGTGAACTTATGTGGATCCAACCCAAGATAGGAGTAATGGATAAAGAAAAGAGGACCGCCCTTGGAGACACCGACTTTTAAGTTCTCCCCATAATAGGTATTACCATTCGTATACATCTTACCATCTTCTACACACCCCCAACCGGCACGGTATTCCTGCGCATACTCCTCTTGGCTGGCCCAGCCGCTATAATACATCTCCGGAGAGATTCCGTATTTCGGCCCCATGATAGCCAACATATAGGTAATCATGGTCTCATTCCAGCCGATCAATTTATGATTGATCACCCACGCCTGATCTGGAGACCAGTGCCAATATAGATATGGGCTGTCCTTAAATTGCTTATACCAGCTCCATTCCACGTTTTTCCATAGATTATCGATGCTCTTACGGATTTGTTTCTCCTTGTCATTCTCTTGGTTGAAATATTGACGAGCCGTTAACAGCCCTTGGAATAAGAAAGAGGTCTCCACCAAATCACCTCCATTATCTTTCGGGCCGAAGAAAGCGACCGTCTTCCCGGTTGTCCCATCAATAAAGTGAGAGACCGCCCCATGGAATTTATCCGCTTTCTCCAAGAAAGAAGTGATTTTCAAGAAACGCTGTACGCCCTCTTCCCGGGTGATAAATCCCCGTTCGATACCCGCCACGATCGCCATGATACCGAAGCCGGAAGCCCCGGTAGCGATCATATCATTCCGTCCGGGAATATTCTCACGGGCAAGACCGCTGTTTGGCTCCGCTCCCTCCCAATAGTAACGGAAGTTCGCTTCCTGTACCATATCCAGCAATTGCTCGTCCGTCATTGGATAGGTAGTGGCCGAGACTGTCTGGGAATCATTGGATTCATTCAGCGCATAATCCACGGCTGTCACCTTATAATAAGCCTTTTTACCAACCTCTCCCAAGAAATCGGTATAACGATTCATCCAAGGGCGGCGGATAGCGACCGGTTGGTAAGTAACCCCGTCGAAAGAACGGTAAATGCGATAGTATTTTATATCCTCCTTCGATTGAGGAATCCATTTGATATCGATATGACGCTCATACGCCTTGGCTTCCTGCAAGACCGGAGCGTTTAAGGCACTTACCGACGGGAGGGAAGCCGGCAAAAGCTCTATATCGTCCAGATAAATCGTATATTCGTTTCCATCGGCCGTACCGGGACGAAGGGCTACGGCCGCTAATTTCTTGATGTTCGTATCGTTCACGGCGTTTAATCCGAAATCCTTCAAAGGAATAGATACGGAATGCCATACGCCGGGACGTGTATCTTTCAGATAATTTCTCAGGTTTAGGTATTGGGTATACGTGCTGTCCGCATAACGAATAGCGATATTTGGAAGAGCGGCAGCATCCATGCTCTCTCTCAGTTGTACTTGTAAAGAGAGCGTAGAGGGCTCACGAAAGAAGTCATTGCCACGGACCGGGCAATATTGTATCTCGCTATACCAATCTCCACCGGGAGCGGATACATAGGTAAGCTCCAAGGAATTGCCGGGCGTAAAAGCGACAGAGCCGGCAACCGGAAGATGATGTCTCGCATTTTTAATCCAAGAGGGTGAGGTATATTTCGCTTGAGAATAAAAGTAATCCCCTTTCATCAAGCTATTCTCGAAGAAAACATAGTCGTAAGGTTTCTCCACCGCTTGCAAGCTGGCGGATAATAAGAGAGTAGTTAGTAATGCGATGTGTTTCATGATGCTGATATTTATATAAATAAACGATATGATTTGAGATAAAATAGGCGGTGCCAAACGGGTTGACACCGCCTTGCCAAACTACAAAGGTCTAGTAAATAATGAGAATCTTATATTACTCTGTTACTTCCGGCTCAAAAGGCACAGGCTCAGCTTCTAAGTTAGGATTCAAGTCAATTTGATCCTGTGGTATCGGATAATATTCGCTTTCTCCTTTCACAAAACCCGGAAGTTCTTGAGTGGCTCTGTCCGTACGGACTAAATCGAAGAAACGTTCGCCCCATTCCAATGCCAACTCAACTTGACGCTCTTCCAGAATTTGATCCAAAGTCGCATTTGCAATCGGAGCTAAACCAGCACGTTCGCGAACCAAGTTTAATGGAGCGTCTCCATTTTGTCCCTTACGAACTTTAGCCTCAGCGTTCATTAACAACACATCAGCATAACGGAATACACGGATATTATTATTATCGCCATATCCAGTACGTCCCGGAGTCATTTGATTAGCCGGTGTATAAGCCTTTCCATTATAAGCAGTCGGTTCACCCGGTTGAGCGACAGGAATATAATCACCGTCACGAGTAGTGGCATCCGTCATGAGGAACGTTGTTTCCGCACGAACCGCTTCACCACGTTTAGAGAATAAATTACGGATTTTCTCAGTCGGCTCAATAAATGCCCATCCAGAGATAGGAGCCTCTCCACGAGGACCTTGGAACGCAAACCAGTTGTCAGAAGAAACGATATCACCACTTCCATTTCCAAAGTCAGTAAATTGATACTCTAGCAAAGACTCATTACACAATTTTCCCGGAATCTTAAACAACTCATAGAAGTCATTATACAACTCAAACTTTCCGCTATTGACGATATCCTCGGTCAAGGCCAATACCTCATCCCATTCATTATCATACATCTTCTGTTTCGCTTTCAACATCTCAGCGGTATATTTTGTAACCGCTCCCGGATGCTCAGACTCATTCGGACGAATAGCCGGTAAGTTTGCTATACAATAATCCAACTCGTCATAAATGTACTTCTTTACATCCTCTTTCGTATTCTTGAATACATTCAGTTCTTGATTGTCTAACAAAAGAGGCACATCGCCAAATAAATTTACCAACTGGAAATAAGCATATGCTCGGAAAAAGCGAACTTCAGCAGCATATTGAGCGTTTAATTGCTTGTCTGACTCACTCGTCAAATGTTTAGCATAATTCTCTAAAGACTCCAATGCTGAATTAGAAGTAGAGACAACATAATAGCAGTTTCCCCAAAGGCCACTTAATGCCCAGAAAGTAGTCAAACGATCATACTGGAATTTACTAGCATACTCATACTCAATCTGGTCCGTAGGAGATCCTCCTTTATTCACATCGTCACCGCGAACTATGATACATCCATACGAGGACCAAGACCCCAGATAACCACGAGCGGTCGCATATACACCGGAAACAGGCATATACATATTCGATTTATTCGTATAATCAATACCCTCTACCTCTACAGTATTCTCTGGAAGCTTATCCAAGTAATCACTACAACTGGATGTCAGCAATGAAAAGGCTAAAGGGATAGCCCATAAAATCTGTTTTTTTAATATATTTTTCATATACTTCTGATTAGCATTTAAAGATTAATAAATAATACGAAGACCTAACGTATAAGAAGATGCTAAAGGATATACACGCTCATCAAATCCATAAGAAGAAGATGCTATCTCACCTTTCTCGTTCTTACTACCCAACTCTGGGCTGAAGCTGTTTGCCTTGAAAACAGTTAAAGGACGATCAGCAGTCAAGCTCAAACGAATGCTCGGCATCTTGAATTTTCCAAAGTCTTTCTTCGGGAATGTATAAGCAACTTGTACATTCTGAATACGGAAATAAGAACCATCTTCTACATAGAATGAGTTAAAGTTAGAGATATTCCAAGGTTTTACAGAACCTTTCGCAGACATATATTCGTTAGTAGAACCCTCACCTGTCCAACGATTCTCGAACTGATCTAAGTCATAGTTCAATTCAGAGTGCCAACGGCGGTCACCACGTTTACGGTTTACGATCTGGTTTCCAGCTACACCTTGCATAACCATAGAGAAATCGAAATTCTTGTAAGAGAATCCTAAGTTGATACCGTAATTGAAGTTCGGGATATAAGAACCCAATGTTACACGGTCTTTATTATCAATCTTACCATCCTTATTTTGGTCAACATACTTGAAATCTCCGGGCTCCAAACCATTTGCTACAGCAATCGGATCAGCAGCGACCTCTGCGGCATTCTGATAAACACCCTCAATATCATATCCATAGTAAGCATTCAACTCACCACCAACTTGAGAAATCGTACGGAACTCCGCAGAACCACCATATAAATAAGATAAACCATTCAAATCTTTTACCTCATTGTGCAAGGTTGTCAAGTTTGCTCCAATGTAGTAAGAGAAATCTTTACCGATCTTATCAGCCCAGTTAAAAGACAACTCAACACCTGTATTCAAAATCTCACCTCTGTTACCTAATAAGTTACCGGCACCCATTGGCAGAGGAGCGTCGATCACGGCATTTTGAGTCAAACGATAATACCAGTCTGCCTCTATTGTCAAACGGCTATTCAACGTACGAAAATCTAAACCGACGTTCGTCTCATTCACGACTTCCCAACCTAACCAACTAAAATAAACCAAGTTCGTATAACCAGGAACAGCGCTTCCTCCAAATATACCAGAGGTACCCATATCTTGCGTAATGGAAGCGAAACCATCACTAGCCGCAACCTTATCGTTACCTAACTTACCCCAGCTCGCACGTAATTTCAGATAATCAACCCATTTCTGATCTTTCATGAATCCTTCTTCTGAAATATTCCAAGCAGCACCTACAGAAGGGAAATAACCCCATTTCTCTTGGTATTTGGAAGAACCATCAGCACGCATTGTAGCAGACAATAAATATTTGCCTTTATAATCATAAGATACACGACCGAACCAAGAAACACCACGATAAGTCGTACCGTCATCGCCAGTTTTACGTCCATCCGCATTACCTTGATTCAAATAGTAATATTCCTCGTGTCCTCCCGGAACACCTGTAGCTTCTCCCCATAGGTTACGCCAGTTCTCTTCACGTACGGATTGACCCAACATTGCGGTTAAACCATGATCACCGAACGTATCTGTATAGGTCAATGTATTATCTAAAATCCAACTGTGATAAATATCATTCTTCTTATTCAAAAGGGGAGTCGAATTCAACTGAGTTCCACCAACCAAATATTCAGGAGTATAAGCTCTTGTCTGAATAACATTGATATCTTGGCTATAAGCCGTTTTAAAGAATAACTTATTCTCCGGCAAGAAGTCGAATTGCGCATAGAAAGAAGGCATTACGCGCAACATTGAATTTTTAGAATCATAATACTCCGCTTGAGCGACCGGATTGTAGTAATACTCACTCAAACCGATTTGGGCAGGAGAACCATATTTCGTAGGATACGGATTCAAGGAGCTATTTTCATCATATACAGGAATAATGCCCGGTGTACGGAAAGCTGCTAACCAAACCTCGCCGTTTGGCAAGTTTTGCGTAGAGTTGCTCAAAACAACGTTAGCTCCTACTTTCAACCAATCAAAAGCCTTATAATCCGCTTTCGTACGCAAATTGAAACGAGAGTAATCATTTTTAGAATCCAAGATACCATCTTGATACAAATAAGAGGTACCCACAGAATAAGTAGCTTTTTCAGTACCTCCAGAAATATCTAAAGAATGGTTGTGAGTTAAAGCTGTATGTAAGATCTCATCATACCAGTTTGTATTCGGAAGTGTTCCCCAAACATTTTTAGCGTTATTTACAACAGCCTGTAAGGTTTCATTACCCATCTCACTGATCATAGTCGCATATTGCTCACTATTAGCCATTTTCAATACATTCGTAGCCTTTTGAAAGCCAACATAACCATCATAAGTAACCGTAGCAGGACGATTCAACGCACCTTTCTTTGTCGTAACCAAGACTACGCCATTCGCCGCACGTACACCATAAATAGAAGCGGCAGAAGCATCTTTCAAAATAGACAAATCTTGAATATCACTATTATTCAAGAAATCAATATTATCAAAGAACATTCCATCTACAACATACAAAGGTTGGCTATCCGTATTCATAGAACCGATACCACGAATACGTACGGAAGGACCGGAACCTGGCTGGCCACTATTCGTAATCTGCACACCCGGCACTTTTCCTTGCAAAGCACTCATCGGAGATGATGTCGCATGTTTCGTAATCTCATCAGCCTTGATCACGGCAATTGGAGCTGTCAAATCCTTAGCCTTACTCGTACCATAACCGATAACGACAACCTCTTCCAAGTTTTGCGTATCCTCACTCATAAGAACATTTACTACAGTCTGTCCGTTAACCGGAACTTCTTGTGTAGTCATACCTACATAACTAAATACTAAAGTCGCATTCTTGGGAACATTACTCAAAGTATAGTCTCCATCCATAGAGGTTATGGTACCGTTAGTCGTACCCTTAACCAAAACACTCACCCCGATAGCTGGGTATCCTGTGGCCTTTTCAGTTACCACACCGGTAACTGTCAGATTCTGCGCAAACATTGTTGTCGCGGCAAGTAACAGGCATAAACAAAGCATTAATTTAGCTTTCATTCATTCTAGTTTTAAAGTTGAACATTTGTTTTTACACTCATTATTAAATTTGAAGCAAATGAACACCCAAACCTAAAAAAGGGCAAATTTTTGTATACTTCAACACTACTGCAAGCCTTGCGCAAGCAGAAAATTACTACTTTTATACTACTGCAATACATATTAATTATCTTATTTTCAGTTATAATACATTTGTTAATTCAAAAGGAGAACATTATATGTTATTAAACACATCTCACTAAATATGGGAACACAAAAATGACAAGGAAAACTCATAGTTATGATTTTCTTATTTCATAGTTATGATATTTTTCATTCATAACTATGAAATTTCTTAGTGGAACTGGATCATGAAATCTACCAAGCTTTGCCCCTCCGGTAGATTTAGTTTTTTACGCAATCGATAGCGCGCCGCCTCGATACCACGTACGGAAAGATTTTGCATACGAGCCATATCCTTAGTTGGCATATTCAAACGTAATAAAGCGCATAATCGTAAATCGCCCGGAGTCAAATCGGGATACCGCTCTTTTAGATTCGTAAAGAACTTTTCGTGGATACGATCGAAATTAGTCTGGAAAATGGCCCATTCATCCTCGCCTGATATATTCTCTTCGATCATGCGGATGAGCTTATCGAAGAATCGTTTCGTATAACTTCCCGATAATTGTTGAGCTTGTATTTCCTTTTTTAGACCTTCAAGGAAATCATTATGAGAGATAACAGACAAAGTAGCACTGGCTAATTCCTTACTCTTATAAGTAAGGTCATTTTCTAATTTTTCATTCTCTAGCTTGACAATTAATTGCTCTTGCGCCCTCAATTGCTCTTCTTGCAATCTCTTTTGCTCCTCGTTAACTTTTTTCTCACGCATGACAATCCACATCGTATACATTCTCACTAATACGACCAGTATACATAAAAACAAAGCAAAATAGATGATCAGCGCCCACCAAGAGCTATAAAATGGACGTTCGATCTTGAATGGATAAGACAGAGAAGATAGCTCTTTTCCTCGATCGTCTTTCACAACCGCATGTAACACAAAATTACCATACGGTAAATTAGAATAAGTCCGTTGAAAATTACTGGTGCCTTCTATCCATTCATTATCAAACCCGTCCAGTTTATAATAGATCAGGAAACGGCGCCCCGTAAAATCCGGATACGAAAACTTAAAAAGAATCGTATTATAGCTATAACTCAATACGGACGCACCGGCTTCCGGTGCGTCCGCTCCCTTGCAAGGGAGCGGAGCGAACTCATTTTCATGCCGATTATAGGCCCTTACCTGCGACAAACTTAATGGAACTCGAGTCGTATCCACATAATTCCGGTATCTGTCATAACGAGCGATCCCCCCGTTTAGACAAAAATAAGACGTCCCGTCGGAAGCCACATAAATATTTCCCCTATCCTCTATGGTCGGATTATCAAACAAAGTAAAAGGAATACGCTGTTTTAACTGGAATCGCCCAGACTCATATCCTAACAATACATATTCCGAATTCCGGATAAACCAATATAAATCATTATTCAAGGAAACAACCCGATAGGTATCGCTTAACTCGGGAAAATCCTCATTCAACAAATCATAAGGAACGATCTTTCCAGTCAAATCCTCATAAGTATAAAACTTACTCCCATCCGAGAAAACAATACGTCCGCGTAATTTCATTACATTAATCGTACCACTCTCATTACCTTCCTCCAGTTTTCCGATATACTCCATCTCTTTCACGCTCCTCAAATCCTCATTCAAGCGAAGACGATAGATACCTTTATACATATGGCTAGCCCATATATTGCCGGTAGGGTCAACCTCAAACGATTTGATCAAATTAGAGAATCCTTCTACATTATGGCTAAATTTCCAACGATTAGTAACCATATCCCGGGTGAAAACACTGAGTGGACGGTAAGACATCTGGAGTAAAACTTCCTTTCCATGGATAATTGTCTTACGTAATGCGGTACCCCCTCCATTGGGCCCCGGTATCTGAGTAGCTTTTCGGCCCTCTAGCTGTAAGGTACCTGTATTATGTCCGGCAATCAGTTGATTTCCGACATCGGAGATATACCATGTCTGTTCTTGAGTACCGGGAATCAAGGTTGGATAACTATCATTCTCAGATAACGCATAAAGACCTTGGTTCGTAGCTAAATAAACAATACCCTTCTCTATCACCATATCATGCACCATACCAATCTGGGCCTCAAGCGGTTCATAAAAATAGATCGGAGAATTCACATGTATCTGCGCGATACCATTATCCAATGTAACCCATAAATTATCCGAATTATCAGCAAATACTCTCAATACCGTATTATTAATCAAGCCATTCTCCCGGTTGATATGCCACAAAGTTTCCCCCTGCTTATTAATCGCTACAACCCCATTAGAAATCGTACCCACAATAAAAGTAGAATCTTTCATCATGACTCCCCGGTTTGCGATCCCTTCCTTTAATATCTCATTGGCTGGTGTATTCCACACAGACAATTTTTTACGCACCTCATCATAGATAAAACATCCACTACGAGCCGAGACCAATAATAGCTGATGATCAAATGGCAAGACCGAAACCACATCATCCTCCAAAACCTTTTTCGATAGTAACTCTGTAAACTGGCCGTCATCCATTCGACAAAAGCTTCCTCCCTCCATGAACTGAACGTATAGATGATCGTCTAATGTGAAAATATACAATGGAGATAGGTCGGATACACCTTTTCTTACTTTTTCCCCGTCATAAATAAAAAAGCTCCGGAATGATTGAAAATAAATCTCACCCTTATATTCATTAATCGTCCAGAACTCATCATTATTAAGATAGACGTTCATCTCAGACGAACTGAGTGAATGATAAATCAGATCATTCTCATCATCCATCTCAAAATACCCGAACTCCTCGAAAGAGCCGACATAAATACGTCCGTCCTTCGATATATACAAAGCACGGACACCTAGATTATTCGGTAATTTCACAAGATCCCAGTGAATACCGTCAAAAACCAAAAGCCCCCGGTTATTACCAATATACATCTTTCCTCCCGGACCTTGGGAGACGGCCCAATTCTGGTTTCCCGCTTTGTAATCACTTACGGAATAATTGATGATTTTAGGAATATAGGGTACCTTCGCATTCCCCGTTATACAAAATAACAAGGCAATAACGCAACAAATCAACATACGAACCAACGTCCTCTTAAGTATCTCCTTCACTATATAGTACAGAATGTTATGTACCACAAAAGTAAATAAAAAAACATCACGTTACACCCTACTTCTTATAAACTCTTACATAATCAATCTCGAACACATGTGGAAAAAGAGAATCATCAATACCCTTTTGGCCTCCCCAATTCCCACCGATCGCCAGATTCAGCAAGATATGAAAGCGTTTATCGTAAGGCCAAACCTCATAGCCTGTCCCCTCGTTCTTAAATGTAAAGTATAATTGATCATCTACATAAAGCCGGTACTCATCTTCCTCCCATTCCAAGGCGTACACGTGAAACGCTTTATAACAATCCGGACACGCAATTTTAGCATTTTTTTGAGTTCCGATCGCATGATTATATTTTTCCGTATGCGAAGAACCTACGATCGTGTCGGGATCATAGCCCACATTTTCCATAATATCTATTTCCCCGCTTTTTGGCCAATCCCCGTATTCCCAATCCGTTGGAAGCATCCAGATGGCCGGCCATGTCCCTCGTCCAGTCGGGAGTTTCGCCCGAATCTCAAAACGTCCGTACAACCAATCCCCTTTTCCTTTCGTAATCAGGCGAGCCGATGTATATGAACGACCTTCCATCGGTTCTTTCAAGGCCGTAATCCTCAACACCCCATCCGAGACCCAAGCGTTCTCCTTTCTGCCGGATGTATAATATTGAGCCTCGTTATTTCCCCATTGATATACATTACCTTCCGTATCATAAGACCATTTCGTAGAATCAGGAAATCCCGTATAGTCAAACTCCTCACTCCATATCAATTTCCACCCGCCTTTATCCATGGGTGCAGACAAATCGACATCACTAGCATTCGCCAGACTGCTCAAGAAAACACTATATAGGATAAAACCAAACAAAAGAAATGAACGTGACATAACAATATAGATTTAAATCAGAATTTCCACAAATATATGAAAAATAAATAAAAGTGTAGATGAAAAACACATCGCAAGGTTATCCCCACAATTATACTGCGAATACCACAGGAGATATACTTCAAGTGGCAGAGAAGATATACTTCATGGCCAAAGTAAGTACTACCCCATTTTCCCTAGGGATTTATCGGATAAGCTATCTATACGAGAAAATGTCACAAAATAAAAAAGGGATGCCACAATTGACATCCCTCTCTCTGGATTGTTGAGTTGTCTCACGAGGATTCGAACCTCGACAGACAGAACCAAAAACTGTAGTGCTACCATTACACCATGAGACAATCCGATTGCTTTACTAAAGCGATGCAAAGGTAAGAATAAAATCTTACCTTGCAAATTTTTTGATTATTTTTTTACTTTGCGATCAACAAATAATAATTTTTCTTACCTCTTTGAACCAATAAATACTTATCGTCAAGCAGTGAAGAACAATCAATTACAGTGTCAACCTCCGCTAGTTTCTCTTTGTTAAAACTTACGCCACCACTTTGTACCAATTTACGCATCTCACCTTTTGAAGGGAAGATAGCGGCTTTTTCAGTACACAAATCAACAGCCTTGATTCCTGCGGCCAATTCATCACGGGAGATATCGAAATGAGGAACACCCTCGAATACGGCTAGTAATGTGTCCTCATCCAATTTCAACAAAGCCTCGTGCGTGGAGTTACCAAACAAGATATTGGAAGCCTCGACAGCGGCCTCATAATCTTCCAAAGAGTGAACCATAACAGTCACCTCTTTCGCCAAACGTTTCTGCAACGGACGCAAATGAGGAGCGGCTTCTTGCTCCGCTTCCAAAGCGGCGATCTCTTCTTGGTTTAAATCCGTGAAGATCTTGATATATTTGGCGGCGTCAGCGTCGCTTACGTTTAACCAGAATTGATAGAATTTATACGGAGAAGTATAGCGACGATCCAACCAGATATTACCGGATTCCGTCTTTCCGAACTTACCACCGTCAGCCTTCGTGATTAACGGGCAAGTCAAGGCATAAGCCTCCCCTCCCAACGTACGGCGGATCAATTCCGTACCAGTCGTGATATTACCCCATTGATCAGTACCACCCATCTGTAGGCGGCAACCCTCATGCTCATACAAATACAAATAATCGTAGCCTTGTAGCAATTGATAAGAAAACTCGGTGAAAGACATACCTACACTGGATTCGCGGCTCAAACGTTTCTTCACTGAATCCTTAGCCATCATGTAGTTCACGGTAATATGCTTACCGATATCACGGATAAAATTCAAGAAAGAATAACCCTTCATCCAGTCATAGTTGTTCACCAACTTAGCGGCATTAGGAGCGTCGGAGTCAAAATCAAGGAACTTAGCCAATTGTTTCTTGATGCAATCCTGATTGTGACGAAGAGTAGCCTCGTCCAGCAAATTACGCTCGGCAGACTTCATAGACGGGTCACCGATCATACCGGTAGCGCCACCCACTAAAGCGATAGGACGATGACCGGCACGTTGGAAATGCTTCAGCATCATCACACTTACTAAGTGTCCGATATGCAAAGAGTCTGCCGTTGGGTCGATCCCCACATAGGCCGATGTCAACTCTTTCTGCAATTGCTCTTCCGTCCCGGGCATCATATCAGCGATCATGCCCCTCCATCTTAATTCTTCTACAAAATTCATCGTATTAATTTATATCGTATTACATTAATATATTTGTCACTTTATCTCATACGAGGCAAAGGTACGACTTTTTAATTGAGAATCGAAAATTGATAATTGATAATTATCCGTTTAGGTGGAAGATAGAAACGTTTTTAGCGATTTGAATCCGCAGCTTTTCTTCCGGAATATCCAACGCTTCCGCTACATTTTGGTAGACCCTGCGGATATCAATCGATTTATCATCGGTCTCCAAGAAAAGGAAATCAGGCCATGCGGCACGCAAAGCCGATGGATTAAAACGATCTCCAAAAGAGAGATAAAACCCCAAGCGAACCAATTGGGAGGCAAGTTCACCATTACCTCGAAAGCCATGGATAATCCAAGGCATCTCCGGTTTCACGGCCTTTTTACAGGCAATGAGATCCGCCCACGCTTTTACGCAATGGATGATTAATGGCTTATGTGTTTCCTCCGCTAAATTGGCTTGTGCCAGAAACACCTCTTTTTGCAAATCCATTGGAGATTCGGCCAGTGTATCAAGTCCAGCCTCTCCGATCGCCACGACTCCCGAACCAGACACCAATACCCTAAGTAGGTCCATCTGCTCCTTTACATTATATATATACCACGGATGGATACCATATGAGCGAATAACCGTATCAAGAAGTGGACCCGGCTGCATATCACCCATTGGACTCACGATCCTATTTATAATCGCGATATCCTCCTTATGGAAAGGCATCTGATGCGTATGTATATCATAATAACCCATGGCGTTACGGAACCGGATCATAACCGCTCCCACCCCAAGGATGGCAACGAAGTATTCGTTTAACCGCAAGATACAATCCTTTCACAGGGCCATATTTCTTCAAAGCTTGCACCGCATATTCGGAACAAGTGGGCGTATACCTGCACGAAGCCGGTGTCATAGGAGAGATACAATATTTGTAGAAATAAACCGGCAATAAGAGTAATGTGGTAAAAAAGCGTCTCATTATTCTTTATCCCGAAGGATATGGATCGCTTTCTTCATTGCCTTTTCCATCACAGCGTACGGATGGATCTCTTTATCGAGGTACAGGAAAGCGATTAACATGCCCTTATTCTTCGCTTCCAACGGTTCCAGTAAATCATATTTACGAACCCGGTAAGCCTCACGTACCTGTCGTTTGATCAAGTTACGCTTTACGGCTCTCTTAAATTTTTTCTTCGGTACACTCACTAAGAAGGAAGCACGGGCAGGCATCTCTTCCTCCATCGGTAAATAAACGACCCGCAGTGGAAACGCCACGAACGATTGTCCTTTTTCGAATAATAGGTCAATGTAACGTTTCCACGACAGGCGTTCTTCTTTTGAAAGGGTATACCTTTTTGTCGTCATTATTTTTTACCGTCTTGCTGTTTTTTCAGATATAAATCCAAAGCAGCAGTCATAGAAGGGGCTTCCACCGTGGGAGCCTCAACGTCCAAACGCAGACCCGCATCTTTAACAGCCTTTGCCGTAGTAGGGCCAAAGCAGCCGATCTTTATATCGTCTTGCTTGAAATCCGGGAAGTTCTTCAATAAGGAAGAGATACCCGACGGACTAAAGAAAACCAACATATCATAATCGAATTTCTCGTCCTTCGCGAAATCATTGCTCACCGTACGGAACATCACCGCTTTCGTATAGTTGATTTTCTTCGCGTCTAACAAAGCGAATAGATCATCTTTATGTACATCGGAAACAGGTACTAGGTATTTCTCCTTCGCATGTTTGGCGATAACAGTCACCAAATCATCTGCCTTACCGGTCTGACCATAAAAAATCTTACGTTTTCTATAAACGATATACTTCTGGAGATAAACAGCGATCGCCTCTGTCATACAGAAATACTTCATCGTTTCCGGGATAGCCACACGCAATTCCTCGCATAAATGAAAGAAATGATCGATAGCCGTACGAGCCGTAAAAATAACGGCGGTATGATCCAAAACCGAGATTCGTTGCTGCCTGAACTCCTTGGAAGATAAAGGTTCAACCTTGATGAACGGGCGGAAATCTATTTCCACACCGTATTTTTCTGCAATATCGAAATATGGTGATTTCTCCGATGCAGGCTTCGGTTGTGATACCAATAATTTTTTAATATTCAATGCCATAGAGTACTTGACTCGATAAAGTTATACAAATAAATAATGCCTTCATACAGAAAAACTAAAGGCAATATTTCTTGGCCGCAAAGGTACAAACTAATATATAAAAAACTGCTATTTTTCCTGTGAAATATCCGTATGGTCTTATAAATTATCACAAAACGACACAGAATATAGAAAAATACAAACAACAAAACAGGAATCTGTATACTGCTCCCCACGAATACCAACCAAAGTGCCGGAATGTATAAACAGATCCCCCACGCTCCTATAATAGCGTTATAATTAGTCTTCCAAAACTTGTATTTCGGAGCGTCCGTAAAAACAACCCCCAATAAATAATAGAAACAGCGCTTACACCAATAAAACAGCATCAATACCATCATTATCAACCCAATAGATATCAACACCGTATTTTCTAGCAAATGGTTGAAATACCCATATGCCCTAGCGATAGCAAAAAGGCAAACGCTACAAAGAAACAAGGCTTGAAACGTCATGAAATTCCGGAAGAGCCATTCGCTCCCCCTCGTTACCTCAAATAAATTTTGACGTTCTTTCACATATACCACATCACGCATCATCTTCAGGAATAAACGATAATTGGTACGGAACACCAACGCAAAACACATAAATAAGACGAACAAAAGGCTAAAGACCACATCGTCCACCAATTGTCCGTCCCACAAACGAATCCCTACATATCCTTCAAATGTACCCATGTGCCGCTATTATCGGCACAAAGGTACATAATTATTTCAATAAAGCGCTTCCTTAATAATCTCTCCTACCGTAGGATGCGGGAACACAAACGACTTTAACTCATCCGATTTCATCCCCTTCTCAATAGCGATTCCGGCGATCACGATCAACTCCGAGGCCGGATTACCCAACATATGGGCACCGATCAACGTCTCATCCTCCGACAAGATCAACTTACAAACACCATTCCCCATCTCATTCTCCGCGACAAAACGCCCAGAGAATGCCATCGGTATTTTTTTCACGGTATACGAAATACCTTCTGCCTGCAACTCCTCCTCTGTCTTCCCGACACCGGCGATCTCCGGATTCGTATAAACGACACCCGGAATAGCCTTATAACTCATCGGGCGCGATTTGCCCAAGAGATGATCCACGGCCACCTCCGCCTCGCTAACTGCCGTATGCGCCAGTAAGGAAAAAGCGGTAATATCACCGCAAGCATATACATTTGGCAGGGAAGTCTGCATGTACTCATTCACCTTCACCCCATTACGAAAAGTCTCCGGAGCCAGTATCTCCAAGCCAAAACCTTTCGTAACCGGACGACGCCCTACACTCAAAAGGACCTTATCGCCATGCAACGTGAATGTCTCCCCGTCTTTCTCTACAAAAACCTCGGTTCCATGCACCCCGGTCACTTTATGACTTAGATAAAACTTAATCCCCCGTTTAGCGTATTCCGCTTGCAACATTTCGGACAGCTCACGATCCATCGGGCCTAATATCTTATCCAACATCTCCACGACATGTACCTCTACCCCAAGGCTATTGAAGAAAGAAGCGAACTCCATACCGATCACGCCTCCACCGATTATCACCAAAGAGGCCGGAAGCTCCTTCGATTGCAACGCCTCCCGGCTCGTCCAATATTCCGTCTCCGCCAATCCGGGTATAGGAGGAATTACCGTTTCTGATCCCGTACAGATCAAAAGGTTCGCAGCCTCGTATAGCTCTTCTCCGGCGGCGATCGTAATCGTCCCGTCGGTCGCACGCCCTTGGATACAAGCTTCCGCCGTAACCATCACCACGCCATGCTCCGTCATTTTCATACGGATACCGGCTGTCAGCTTTTTCACGACCTTATTCTTACGGGCGATGATTTTCGGGAGATCAAAAGAAGGATTCTCCGCTTTCACCGCATACTTGGAAGCATGCTTGATATTATCATACGTCTTAGCGGAATAAAGAAGCGTCTTTGTCGGCACACATCCCTCATTCAAACAAACCCCGCCCAATGCGTTTTTCTCAAAAAGAATCGTGGAAAGCCCACCCTGCGCCGCTCTCTCCGCGGCAGTATAACCGGCAGGACCTCCACCGATTATAGCGACATCGTATTTCATACTATTAGATCTATTTAAGTTGTATATTAGGATTAATCTTTCTCAACTGTTTGATAAAATCAGCCCGGTTGGTCGGAGATATGAGCATCCAAGGTTTCCCATTGCTCCATATGATCAGCCGATCCAACGAAAGGGCGTAGCTAGACACCGGCATCACGGTAGATTCCAACGCCTCTATATCAGCGATAGCGATCTTCTTCTCCGGGAAAATACTACAATGCGCTATCAACATATCATCTTCCGTTATCCGGTAATACGTATAACCGATATATTGGTACGCAAAAACGCAGCCACACAACCAATTACCACCATGATAATCACCAGATGATACCACCATCCCACTTTTGATTTATATTCTCTTTCCATTTTTCGAAATTTGCCGCAAGTTAACGAAAAACGTCAAACAAAAAGAAAATTGCCCAATCTTTCCCATAAAAGAAAATACGCTGTCACTTCTCAGCAACAGCGTATCCACTTAAACCGGTTAATACAAATCATAAGATTGTAGTCGCCTTTTTATTTTAATTCTTCCAATACCGTATAGGATTGTAATACGTTATTCTTATCATATTGTTCCGTACGCACTAAGCCTACATTCGGGCTGTACCACTCATAGCCATACCCAGTGATTGTCTCCTTTGATTTAGGGGAACGTGTAGCGATATTATATTTTACCTTAGCGCAATCGAACGTATCGGCAGGAGTTGTTATGCTTTCCGTTTTAATAAACTCACGATCCTTAATGGCCATATCCTTACGATTCTTCCGGTTCTTCTTATCGTAGATCTTTACGGAAGCCTCGTCGAAATACACGTTATTCTTATCGAAATTAGCCGCATACGGATTTGGGTAATTTATAAAGTTCTCCGTGATATCCACATTCGTATTCATTTCCGATACCACTCCCGGATAAGAGAGCGTCTCTTTCGAGTCGAGGAAAAATTCTCCATTCTGGCAGTATGCCTTGATATCTCCTTTGTTCACGATCGTACCGGAGGGATTAGTATATACGTAGTCCGCTTCCACCTCTTGGCCGGAAGGCAATGTTTCCACCTCATCCACTTGATAACTCATAACAGATTGTAAGTTTCCCTTCGCGTCATATCCTTTACGGACCCATACCGTTCCCTCTGTTTGCGGAAAGAAGAACGTACAATCTTGCGCCATCGCTCCTCCCGCGATCAATGAGATTAAAGCCGTGTATAATATTTTCACCTTCATAATTTTGACGTTTAATTAATTCACTACTAAATACATGCCGGATATCCAATGCTTTGTTAAAACAGAGTGAACCCCTAAATGTTCAGAAGGTAAAAATTAAAAATAGCCAAAATATCTTTCTTGACAATACATTTAACCATAACTATGAAGTAATCTATTACATATTTACATGAAATATACCAGTTTATAAAGGATATGTTGTAATTTTGTAATTAATATAGACATTAAACAAGCATAATGGAACTGGAAGAAAATAAGATATCAATCTCTACAATCAAACAATACCTACAATTAATAATACATGATTTGGGTAAATTTACTCATCTAGAGTTTCTGACCTTGAAAGGATGGTTACTATATTCACTTTCTTTAGTGACTATCCTTTGTATACCTTGTATGGCTATTCTAATTATTACAGGTCTCATATCCGGAAATATTCCATTGGACCTACTGATCGCAATCTCATTGATTCCCTTCATATTTATTTTACCTCTGACATTGACATTGACTTTTATCAACAATTATAAGAGACCAAAGACATTAAGAAAATACATACTTCAAGGATTGGGACTCTATCTTTGGGATAGTCCACCCAAAAAGGTCAGCCAAACAGCATTCGAATGCATAAAAGAGGGAAAACTTTTCAGAATTGAGGTTTGCCTTTTAAAGAATGAAGGAAAAGAAGATTGGTTCACTTGCATGATTATTCCTTATTATATACCTAAATCAATAAAAGACAAAGAACAGCATATCGAAAATGTGAATCGCTATCTGAGCGAGAAATGTATTTTTGAGATAAAGCAAGACATGGCTTTTTTCACCATACCAGTCAAAGTCTTTCCGAAGTTAGACCTAAATAAAAGTATTGAAGAACTTTTGTACGCTATGAGACGTTTTGATTTGCGTACATCCACATTCTATAATCCCACCGCAATATTAAATAAAGTACCAAACACCCTCGAGATACTTGCCATGACAGTATTTGATATGGAAATTGATGAAAAATGGATAACCTGGTCTAAAAATATGATAAAAGCAGACTTTGTCAACAAGAACATGCAAGACTTCGCTTCTCAGATACCTTGTATAGATAATCAAAAGGATCTAAGGAAAAGAATGGATATTCTTATATGTGAGTTCAATTTAGATATTAACAAAGAATACATACTTTTGAACTATCTTCGATTTCTCTTATTTGAAAATTATCACAAAAGAAGAACTGTCTTAGAAGTAATCCAATGCTTAAGTCAACTATATATACATTCCAAAATATCTTTACTGCGTGACTTCGATTTATTGTATAGGGCTAAAAAAGAAATTGATGAAACAGGAAAGCAAGTTTCTTGGACAAGGGATACCCTAGAACCTAAAAACATTGATAGTTATATAATAAACTATTTGGATACATTGTCAAAAACAGGGATTCTATCCATGTAAGCATTTGTATACGACTTACCAATCCAACCCGCCTTTGGATATCCCCTAATTATAAAGGAAATTCATATATCTTTTTACCATCCAAACTATAGATGAAAAACTTTTCACCTACCCTAAACATCTTGGATGAGGTATGTAAATAAGCTTTCTTTTCACCCTTTGAATTAACCCACAATGTTTTGTCTCCCAAGAATATCAAATTATCCCCATTTGGTAAATCCCTGAATGGACGTAACCTAGACAAAGGATAAGTTTGTAAAACATTCAGTTGTTGGTCTAGCTCAACCATTTCATTCTTATCTGTAACCAAACAATAAATCGAATCCGGGCGTTTATATCGCTGATAAGATGTACTATCCTCAAAATCCTGCAAGAAATAAGAAGAATTGGTAAGATATAATAACTTCCCGTTTACTTCGGTATTCCATGATACCTCACTCAATAAGGAATCCCCAGATAACGAGTATTTCCGGATATGATCGGAAAACAACACCATCAGAGCATCCTCTTCCCAATTTATATCAAACTCCTCCACCATCTCTTTCTTATCCGAGAGCTGGCGAAACCAAACCTTCTCCCCCTTTCGTTTATCGAAGCAGGCGATAAACGGCCAGCCAACCTTCAGTCTTAAGTATTCGTGAGCATAAGCCTCAGAAGTATCAAAAATAGTATTTCGATACCCTGTTCCCATATTAATCATATAAAGGCTATCTCCTCTCGCAAACAAATGAGAGCGAGATCCCATTCCATCAGGTATCGGATACCCCCATTTAGGTTGCAACTGCCGATCCAGACAAAACAAATTCTCCCGGCTTGCCACGTAAAAAACCGTGTCGTCCGATAAAACATTCGATACCAGTTCCATCACCTTCTTCGGCCCGGTAGGCACTGCTGCAAAACCGGTTAAGACACCCGTCACCACACCGAGCGCACCAAGAGCGACGGCCTCTTTATAATCACTTGCCCCAGTCGGCATGGCATAACTCGGCCCTTCCCCATTTCCCATGTGAACCAGATGAATCCCATCCGAGACAATCAATCGAGTAGAGTCATCCAGTAAACCACTCTCATTCCATCCATATACATGGCTCATTTTCCGGCTCCACATCTTTTCTCCCGTCGCAAGGCTATGGCCTTCCAACTCGTTAGACACCCCGTTCATATAACTGCCTTTATAAGCCAAAAACATCCGGTTCTTAGCGTCCACACAATAAGGAATCATTTTCTTTTTCTTCCAAACCTCATTACCTGTTTTCAAATCCAGCAACGATGTAGCCTTCCCCATTGTCACGAACAAAACTCCCTCTGAAGTCAACTTTGGATCTTGATTAAAATAATTGACAGGACGTTGCCATAGCATCCTCTGATCAGCCAAGGAGTAAACGGATATTCCCCCCTTATTTTTCAAGGAAGTCTCATTTTTCGACAAATTCCGATACCGGATAAAAAGCAAATTATCCGTCGAATCCACATCCACTCCAAGAATCCAGCCGGGTAAAGCCAAACTTTTAGCAATGATAACAGAGCCATCCTCATTGATACCCAATGTGTCCGACAAAAATGTTTGAGATTGTACATCTAATGAAATACAACAAACAAACAGCAAGAAAATTTTGATGACCCTCATATCTCCACAATAATTATTTGATACAATTTCACTTTTGATATTTTTCTAACGAAATACAAGTCACATTATTATAATTAGGTTGATCCATCATGACGAAACGTAAACAACTTTCCTGATCGTATTCTATCAATAGTGGGTTGTAAATCATGAGTTACCCGCACTTTGAACCGGCATCATCATCACCCTACTCGCCGAACCTGCGGCGGCTCCACCGATAAGCCTTCTATGATGATAGATATATCAACAGATTGTATAGTGTAACTACACTTATTAAAGTTCAGAAATAAGCTCGGCATCAGTACATATACAAAACTCAAACAAAAAAATAGGCTGTCTCATTTTCTATCACGAAACAGCCTATTTTTTAATATAGACTCAAAAACACCAAAATTTAATGTTACATTATTTTCTGGTATTACCTCGTTACGGCATAAATTCAAAAGCCATTCTACTATCTATTCTTTCATATTATTTATATTCACTGTTTCTTTTCATAACTATCCATTCCCTTGACATTTACGCATATACCTTCCATTTCTCAACCTATCAATTATAGAAACATAAGACATTACATCACCTTGTTCTAAATCCTTATACTTTTCCGTAAGTTTACCTACAAACAAAGGAGGTTCATTAATGTGCCATACATACCAATTCTCCGAAGGACTGACAAACTCAAGTTCTTTGTTTGGAAGAACTCGGACATCACTAGCTGTTCCAAATAGAACATCCTTATGACCTTCACCTATCTCTTTTGAGTTGCCAACTTTGTACCAAGCCCCATAAACTATCCCTGCACGTAAAACCGTATGGGCATAGAACTCTACCTCATCCATCACAATCTCCTCTATAATCGGCCTATAATCCATGGGATAATGGGTCTTGAAAACTCGTATTACAGAGCTATTCAAAGCTTCTATATCATTAATGATATATTGAAAAAATCTTTTATAACCATTATCTATTTCTACACAAAAAATATCTCCCATTTTTGTCACTATTCGTTTTGCCATATTATCACAAGTTTCTTTTTTGCAGTAAAGATAATATTTTTATAAATTAATACTTACCTATTCCATGCTTATCCCAAAACTTAGGTTTTATCTCATTTCTTAAATTATATAAAGAACCTCCATTCTTCTGCATTCCATATCGATTTATCAATTTCTGCTCCATTATTCTAGCATCTAACTTATTTAAGTTCCCAGTTCCTTGTATCGGTCTATAATCAAGTGTAGCCCTATTCGTCCCTGAATTCAAATGCTCTGAGAATCTAACTTCTGGCTTTCTGCTAGTAATCCCTATATAACGTACATCTCCATTTGCATCAACTCCTTGATAAACAGTATAAGTATTATGATCATTAGCCACAGATATTTTATCTCCTGTAGCAGTTAGATTTGGTCGCTCTACATTTACTGAAGGAGTAGATGCCTCCATCAACCTCATCTCCGGTGCCGGTCTTGTCGCCGTGTTCTTGAACGAGAAGATCGTCCGTCCGAATTTAACGTCCTTACCTGTCCAGAAGTTATTACCTTTCAAGGCGGCAACCATACCGTTTCCGATTCCACCTGTCAAGGCACCACCCAAAATACCCAAGCCATAATCCTTCAAGCTCATAAACTGGTCCCCGAAATACAACGAGTTACCCGCACTTTGGACAGGCATCATCACCGCCGTACTCGCCGAACCTGCGGCGGCTCCAGCCAAAAAGCCTCCGATTCCCCCGGCGGCACCTCCAGCAGCGGCAAAGGCCAACCCACCAGTCGCAGCCCCCAAACCTCCGGCGGCGGCTCCAATACCAAATGCGGCAAATCCATCCTTGAAACTATGAAGTTGACCCGATACAGCCTTATAGATCAAATTTGCTGTTCCTCCGATAACCGCACCTATTATAATATGGATAAACTCTCCATCCTCGTCCACATACCTCAACGGGTTGTTCATGGCATAGCTGTAACGATTGAAGTTCTGGGACAAGTCCGGCATCTGGACAAACGGATCAGGAGCGAGGAAACGACCCAGAGCCGGGTCATACAGGCGGGCGTTCATATTTACCAGACCAAACTCCTTAAGATGTTCATGGCCACTGTAGCCACGACCAAGGAACAACTCTACCTCCTGCCCCGAAGGGATGTAAACGTGACTGGATGAGTTACGTTGGCGACCCCATGCGTCAAAATTATAACTCGCGTATTTCGTCCCTGCCTCGGTGATGATATCCGTGATACTTCCCAGATAATCACGACCTATATAATAAAGTTTCCAGCTATTCGTATGATCCTTCACCAATACCGCCGAAGCGTCGTAGTAATTCTCTCCCGCCAAATACAGCTTCTCCTTATTACCCGAGGGAGTCTCATCGATCTCATAGCAATCCCCCAAATAATAGCGGGTCAACAAACGGCTACCCCCTTTAGCCACCTGCATCTTCACACGCTGCTGATTGCCGTTATAGGTAAACGAGGCCACGTTACCATCTTGCGTAATAGCGTTCGGACGCTTGAAAGAGGTATAGCTAATAACCTGTGTGGCGGAAGACATAATACCATTTGCCACGCTAGAGGAAGATATGGCGTAAGGCTTGCCACTTGTATTATATGCGAATGTACCACTGACATCCCCTTTGGTTAAGATATTTCCTTTCGCGTCATAAGTTGCCATAAGCCCTTTGTAGGAAGTCAGACGATTAAGATTATCATAAGAGAATTTCTCTTCTTGGGATACATTAATGTCTTTCCGGTAAGTCAAGTTCCGTTTAACAGGATCGAAAACATACTCCATATTCTGGAGGAATGTGGTCACCCCTGTTTTCTGTATCTTCCTGGAAGTAGGGAATCCATAACTGTCATATCCATAGGTACGAGATAAGGCACCGGAGCGTACCTCGGTAGGTAACCCCATGTCATTCTCTTTCGTGAGCTTAAATATGGATGTTTGGTTATTCAGCTTGGTCTCAACTAAATGACCATTCGCATAATTATAATTCTCGGTTGTCAAAACTCCGGATTGAGACGTATACTTAATAGAGCTTACATTTCCTCCGTTATAGGTATAATCCTTTCGTAAATATTTATTGTCTACCGCCGTCTCTGTCTGGCTCGACAGACGACCCAACGCATCATATACATAATCAATGGAAGTTCCGACAGAAGAAGAGACCTTCGTCAACTCATCGTAGCCATTATAAGTATATGTAGTCGTAAACTCTGGTAAAGTCGCCGTTTTAAGGCGATTATACGTATCATATGTGTAATTGATAACCTTATTATTTGCGTTCGTCTCTTTCAATAGGTTGCCGGATGCGTCATAAGCATAAGTTGTCGTACCAGAGCTAGGATCGCCCAAGCTAGTCCGACGGCCGAAACCATCATAACCAAATGAAGTAGTCACGTTACCCGGTGCGACGATAGAAGAAGGTTGTCCATCCGGACGCAGATTATAGGTAATCGTTCCTGCTGGGTCTACCACAGATATAAGATTGCCCAACGCATCATACGTCCGCTTGACAGAGATTCCATCCTCCACCGTTGTTATACTATTGCCGCTATAACCATGAGTCGTTTTTCTTCCGGAAGGTTCCGATATAGCGGTTAAGCGATCATACGTATCATAACTATAGATATTCCAAGCCGTAGCCGAACTACCGGCAAACGGACGAGAGACTTTTTGCACCCTTCCATAACTATCATAAATTTTATCCGTTTTTAGAAAACTGCCATTAAAACGAGTCTCGGCCGTTCTTACCTCTCTATTCAACGCATCATATACACTTTTAGTAGTAGGTTTACCCGTCACAGAACGGGTTATGGCATACAAAGCGTTTGTCCCTTCCTCCGACCATCCGTAAGATACAGTAGCGGTAGTATTATCAGGGAACGTGACACTTGTCTCCCGACCAAATGGATCATACGTATGCGCCGTAGACTTTCCCCGGTGGTCCTTCTCAGAAGACATACGCCCCTCCGTATTATAAGAAAACTCATTTGCAAGTCCTAATGGGTTTGTCACCTTTTTCAATCGACCGTTCGTATCATAAGCATATTCGGTCTTCAGCCCTTTATCCGAACCATACAAGAATAGCGTCTCTTTTGTGATATTACCCGGAGTATCATAAACATACTCGTAAGTTTTCGCTTTATTTCCATTCTTATAGAACACCTTGCTATTCGCATAGCCGTTCGTATGCGAAGGAATATTCATTCGCTCGGTATAAGTACTGCTATTACGAGTAGTAGTCACGCTCTGATCGGTCAAGAAACCAATAAGATATCCACTCTCTGCCGTATTGTTATAAAATGTGTTCGCCTTTTTTACCGTAATACCCCCAGTGTAAGTGATAGTCTCTTGCGTCGCATTTCCATAAGTATCATATACAAAAGCGGTAGTAGCAGTAATACCCTTAAGCAAGTCCTGCTCTGTCTTATTGCTTAAACGTATCTTGACCGTTTTATTGGCTTGAACATTAACGGCAAAATTATAGGTCGATTTCGCCTCAGGTGAAACCTCACTCTTCAATATGCCATATTTATAAGGATCAAAATATTGCTCCGTAAGCTGCCCTTTCAAATTCGTACGGAATATACTCTCAAATCCCCTAAACCCCAATCCTTGGCGGTGAATAACACCACCTCGGTACGTGAAAGTGAAATTATCAACCCGGTTACCTTTCATATAAGTACTGGAAAAGGCTATGACAGGAATAGACTCTTGAATGTCCACATACGGGAAAACAGCGTTCGCACCCTTAGCATAAGTACCGGAAGATATGGCCTCCTCATTCATCAACAGGTATGTGTTCTTTTCGACCACTCCCAAACTATTCGCCATACCCGTGGCCAAAACGCCTTTATTGTCATTCCTCTTGAATGAATATTTTGTAACCACTCCATTCTTCAAGCTGACCAATTGACTAAAATAATTATGACTGTTTATATTAGTCGGGATCAAGATTGATTTCGATGTATAATTTTGGGCACATTCAACCGAACCCACGTTATTTTTCTTAGCGAGGTAAGTGAAGAAACCGGAGCTATGATACCGGATCAAGTCTGTCATACCATCCCCGTTTACATCTTGTAGCAAAAAGCCATCCGTAGAAATCCCCGAGTTTTGAGTACCGGCAAACGTGGATTTATAAAATTGTCCATCTCCCATCGAGTTATAAGCGGCCCACGTATAGACTGGATCCTTTTTTTTCGGAGATACCAGCAAATCCATAAGCCCATCTCCGTTGATCTCCCCCAGCAACAGCGAGCGATCTTTTAGATCCACCTTTTTTAATCCGGTATAAGTAGAGACTTTTCGGCCCGTCCAAGTACTACCGGAAACATCAAAAGTATATATATTTACCCCGGAGTCATTAATAAGAGCGATGTCACTTTTCCCGTCTCCATCATAATCTAATACCAGAAGTCTATCTGTTTTCTGAAATGCGTCCTCAGGATCAGGCTGCTCCGTGCCTACAAAATTAACGTTATAGGGAAACAAGTAACTCTGATATAAGACCTTACCACTTTCCAAATCAAATATATAGCATTTAGAGGTCTTACTGGTCTCTCCAAAAGGATGATGGCAAGAGACCGCTAGTACTTCCTGTTTTCCATCCCCATTGAAATCCCCTGTATAATAAAACTTAGGATGTATGCTCTTTGCCCCATCCGCATCGGTCAATACGGTCGGGAAATTAAAAGTCCGTGTATATTTAGATACCAATCCCACAGTCAAACTGGCCCTATATACACGGAAAGTCACTTGATCATTATCACCGGAAACGCCATTGTTTACTTTTATGATATGCTCTTCTTGCTTTCCCTCCAAATCCGCACAAAAGATATCGATAAAATTAGCTCCGGTCGTAAGATTGGGCATGGGGGAAGCGTACTCGCTATTCAATCCGGCATAAAGATAGATTTTCTCTTCTCCGGTGAATTTATTGTCATATCTATTCTGGGAATGCTGAAAAGCCGTCGAATGTCTGTAATGCTCCCAATAGGGATTCTCATTAGGCAAAGAGATCAAACCATCTGCCCCCGACGCATAATCATACCTTCCTTTCACTACCTTGATACGAGCAGGCTCCGTTGATTCATACCAATTATATAGCTGTGTGACAGAACCATTATCATAAGACCCATCTGTTATGCCTTCTCCATAGTAAAGCTTTATAGGGTTCAGAGATTGCCCGGAGGCGGAATAATCTATCTGGCTTAAAACTGAGCTATTGTTCTGGTTTTTATAGCTCAAGCTATACGTACAAAGCGCAGTAGAGCCTAATTTACTGATGATTTTAGCCAGCAAGTAGCTTTCCCCTGTCTTAAGCCCCCCTATAAAAGAGACCAAGGGGTCCGGTCGTGAGGCTTGATACTGAAATTCCACAGAGGCACCATTATAAGCAACTTTTGTCAATCTGTAATGGTTTTCTTGCTCGACATAAGTATATAGGATCTGATTATTTCGCAAGTCAGACAAAGAAACTATCGGATAAAAGATCTTATTGCTTGTATTTGAGGCATATCCAAATATGCCCTTGGTTCCATTAGGATAAAATACCTCAAAATATTTCACGACATCGCCGGACAAAAAAGCTTTTACTTTTATATTGCCTTGCTCGGACTCATAATTAATAGTTGTCGCATTCTCTGAGATCTTTATAAGACGCATCCCGTCTAACACGAACGCATCCGCTTTCGTACGTAAAGCTCCTTGGGGCTTACCATCATAATAAATATTCCTACTCGTACGCATGATCGATTGCACACCGCCAATACCCCATCCAATACCAACGATGCCATTTCCTTGCTGGCTATTATAAGCCAATGATAATTGGGGTTCAAATCCATTTATACCCGGATAAACCTGTATGGGAACCGTATAGGTTTTAGCTCCAGTCGGGGAAACACCTGTTTGTATCGGTATCTCTCCTACAGCTTTCGATTTATCTATTGTAACTGTAGTCGGAACGTAAGTATTATCAGATATGGCTTTAGGAACAAAAGCCTGAGGTTGCTGTGAAAACCTTTCCGGATTTTCTGCAGTTTTCGCTATAACCGGAGGATATAAAGCCTTCAATAAAGAATCCTCATAAGCCTTGTAATCACTTTCCTTCCAATCGAAAAATTGATTATTCTCAGCAACTCCTTGGGCACATAAATAAGAAGATGGGGACATAAACATGATAAATATCCCTATCGTATATAAATATATTAATTTCATCTATAAGTATACTTAAATTATATTTTGATCAATCCTCCTCTTGGTCTACGGGAACGGCCTCCAAAGATGAAGCCATCGCACTAAATTGCCGTGTTGTTCTATTTCCTGACGCATCATAAGTATAAGTAAATATCATTTGTTGGGATTGCCTAATATTCAAAATTCCGCCAGACTTTACCTCAAAAGGCCCATTAATCGTAATTTGCGCCGGAGCGGAAAGAGATAAATTACCATTACTTGCCACGGTTACATTTTGGACAGCCAACGTATTACAGCCCAAAACTGATACACTTGATGAAACTGTCTGATTTGTATAAGTACTCACACAGCTTCTCGTGTCAACCTCTTGTGATGATAACGGGGAAAATAAGCAAGTCAATACGATACATGTAAAAAAGACGATTCTCTCTTTCATATCAAAGAATTTATGATTCTGTTATTTCTATTTTTAATTCCTTGAGATTACAGACTTACATACTTCTTCAAAGTATCCGCTTTCTTCCCATCCACAAAAAGAGTATAAATAAACGTTCCATAACCAAGTTCCGAACGGCTTACTTCTACCACATTACTACTTCCATTATCCAACTTAATAACTTTCACGGGTTTACCTGTGACATCAAATATCTGTAGACTAGCAGACACAAACGTCGCCGGTAAGGTATAAGAGACAGAAGCACCTTCCCTATTATATAATTTTGCGCCATCCACAGCACTTATATTACTTGTGGAAGTCGTGTTCGAACGTAATTGAGATTGTACCTCCGGCGATAGTAGAGCTTGCAAATTATCAATCACCTCATTCTGTTGTTGGATCGTTTGTTGCATCTCCTTGATACTTTCTACGATAAGCGGAATAAAACCTATATAATCTATAGACATCATCCCGTTTTCATCCGTTTGTACAAGTTCGGGTAATACCTTTTGTATGTCTTGAGCCAAAAAACCAATTCGTTTACGACTAGCCTCCGCTGCCTCTCTTCGATCTATCTCTGCTTGGATTTGTTTGTCTCTATTTATCTTTGCGATAGTAGCGGCATCCATAATCTCCTCTGAATCGGAGGAACTTCCCGATATCCCATTATCCAATGTGGCAGAGAACTTAGACTCATCCTGCTCCCTATTCTCCTCAAGTGTAGAGAGGTTGTATGAATAAGAGACCCCATTCACTTGCTCTAAAAGAGCTAATGGATTTTGCAGCGACTCTACATTTTCCTTCAAGCGAGCGTCTGAAGTTATATTCACTCCATTCACACGAAGATTCGTATTGAACACGAAATTAGTATTACTAGCCGGATTGTAATACGCCACGACATTGTTAGCATAACCATTTGTAGTCATATAAATACCCAATTTCCCATGCAACCAAAGTTGATCCGTATCCGTGGTTCCATATTCTCCAGCAAACACATTCCAACCTTGATTCGCATATTGTCCAAAATCACCAAATGTTAATTTCGAACCTGCGCGTGCATCCCCTATCCGACCATATATCTGCATAGAGGTTACATTTCCTAAGTCCTCATTATTGTCTTTTAAAAGGCCTGCTTGTACTCGTCCATTTGAAAGAACCCGGAGTTGAGCATTTGCGTTTGATACTAAACTAATTAAAATTAAGAAAGAAAAAAGTCTTGTTGTTTTCATATAAGTTGTTCTAAAATATAAATAGATAAACATTCAAATAATACTTCTAAGGAACCCAGTACCATATCCAAACAATTGCGTAAAAGAGGCTATTACGGATAGCAATCCTACACGTAAATCACATTTATTGCGGAACATTGCGTCTACAAACAATAAAAGGGCATAAATAATAAGAGGCACCAGAAACAAGCGGCAAAAGAATGAACTGATAACCAATAGACAGACTGAAAACGTGAATAATGCCGGTAAGCAATGTACCAGCTTCAATGAGCCGGGATGTTTCCGGTTCAACGCGATCCGGGCCTCCCCCGAATGACGCACCTGACGAAAGAACTGCATGAGATCCGTCCGCCTTTTATGATAAACCCATGCCGAAGGAAATAGCCGGGTCCGATAACCAGCCTCCATGATCCGTATGCTAAAATCAATGTCCTCACCATATCGCATGCCGGAAAAACCGCCCAGACGCTCATATACATCCCGCCTTATTCCCATATTAAAACTACGGGGATAAAATTTATCCAACTTTTTCTTCCCGCCGCGGATACCACCGGTCGTCAGGAATGAGGTCATGGCGTAATTGATCGCCTTCTGGATCGGGGAAAACGAGGCATGCGCCTTATCCGGGCCACCGAACGCATCCACCGGATAATGATTCAACGAGTCGTGTATATGCTCAAGCCACGTGGAGGGTAGTACCACGTCAGAATCCAGTATGAGCAGATACTCGCCACGCGCTTGCCTAGCGCCATGATTACGCGCCATACCCGGGCCGGAGTTCGAGATCACATAATAATGAAGATCCAACCGCCCTTGGTATCGCCCAACAATCTCTTTCGCCGGTATCTCCGAACCATCCTCCACCACGATAACCTCAAAATGGACATAGGTTTGCTTGCAAAGGCTTGATAACAGATCATCAAGCTCATCCGGCCTGTTATAAACAGGAATTATAATGGAGTATAAACGCATATCTTTTGTATAAAAGTCTAGCACAAATGTAGACTCATTTTCATACATAGTCAAGGAACACACATGGACAAATCAAGACCAGATAGCACTGATAATCAATAAATTAAAAACACACATATGGACATCCCCTGTTTTTAGTACTCTTTGAGATATTGATCTAGTAAGAAACTTACGTCGGAAGGTATTTGTTTGCTTTTTTTGATACGCTGTTTGATACGCTGTTTCTGTTTGGATACAGACTCGGGGAGAGAGTTCGCAAAAACAGCTATTTGGGAAGAACTGAACCCCATCTTGATTAAGCAGCAATATCGCTTATCTAATTCGGAGAAATCAGGGAAATCTTTCTCTAACCGTGTATAGAACTGATGGTATTGCAAGTTTGTCCAGTTTATGATTAATGACCAATCTGCATCCTTCAGATATTTAGGATGCTCTTTTAGGTCTTTCAATTTATCGAAATAAGGTAATTGCTCATCTAGTTTCTTATATGAGGATTTCAGTAGCTCTTCATATTTCTCTATCTCTTTATGGGACTCCGCATTTTGATCCAATAAACTTTTATTCTCTGAAACAATCTCGTCGATTTCCTGCTGTTTATTATTTAACGTGGCGATCAATTGCTCATTTTCTTTTATACGATTCTCATTCTCTCTTATCGATTCCTTGTAAATTCGTATTTGCTCTCTAGCATGCGCTAAAGATTTTTCCTTCCGCAATACACGATATTGATAGACTATTATAAGAATCAACAGAACCGCAGTGACAAACAAGCCGATTATCTCTTGATTCGTTTTTTCTAGTTTTAGCTGGTTATTTATGTTCAACAATCTCTCATGATCATACCGAGCCTGAATTTCAGCCAATTCTCCAGCATGATTTATTACCTGTAGCGAATCTGAGTAAATAAGATATTGGTTATTATATTCTATGGCCTCCTTGTAAAGTTTTTGTTCTACACATATATAATATAACACTTCATAGGCTTCACTTAGCGTATACAAATTGTCCGTTTCTAAAGATTTCTGAAAGTAGACCTTTGCTGAGTCTAGTTGCCCCAAACTCCAAAAAGCACTACCTATCTTGTAATATATTTGAGGAAGCTTATGTAAGGAAGATACTTGTAAACATAAGTCAAGCTCTTTTCTAGTGTAATGTAAAGCTTTTTCTCCTTGACTTAACTCATTATAAACAACGCCTAGCTCTCCCATAGCCATAGCTTCAAGTTCTAAATTTCCTAATCTTTTAGCATTTTCCAATGATTTACCAAAATAGAATAAGGCACTATCCATCTCATTTATATGCACATAAGTTCTTCCCAGCTCCGATAGAGCATAAGATATCCGTTCTCCATTTCCTGATCGTAATGCGTATTGATAAGCATCCTTTAATTGTACCAACGATTCTTCATAAAGATCTTGATAACGATACGTATTTCCTAATGATTGGCAGATCAGATAAGTAAAAAGCGGCTCATCCAACCTTGTCATTATATCTTTAGACTTTAAAAAGAGAGGTATCGCTTCCGTTAACTTTTTCTGATCCTCCAATAATTGTCCCTTATAATAATACGCTTGCGCCATCCTTTTCAAGTCATCCTCTTTCTCGAAATAATCCATCGCATCTTGAACCAACTTATCCGAGGAAGGGATATTCAACGAATCCGGAAGGCGTTTACCATATACCTTATCCCGGGCTTGTGCCAACAATAGCGCCCAAGTAGCATAGTTCTTTCCGCTAGAGAGTGATGATTGAGGCATAGAACGTAATATAGATAATGCGCTATCCGGATGCTCCCACATCACAGATTCCGCACGAGATAATTCCGCAGGTAATGGTTTTTCTTGGCGCATACAAGAAAAAAGGGTAGCGAAAAGTAGCAAAGTCAGTCCTAGTGTTCTCTTCATTTAGATTACAGTTTACAACTTAAACGCAAGTTATAAAATTTATTTTATAAATACCACTAAAATATTTGTTTTTCAATAGTGATTTTGAGATACGATCAGCCAGCAAGGAGACGCGGCACACTACGTATCTACTAGTTGTATTATGTATTTAAAATATTAGCATATAAGCATTTGCAGTTTTTATGGTAAAAAACAAAAGTTTATCAAGCAGAAAACTTTTGTTTCCCTATATAGAAACTAAAGTTTCTTCAGCACGAAACTTTTGTTTTCCCTAATAGAAACTACTTTTACATATATAGGCACTACGACACACGAACCTAAACGATAATTTGATTTCTTGCGTTTTCTATCAAAACATGGTAGATAAAGAATGATAATTGTAGATATTTTCTATCTACAACCACTATATAAGATGTTTATTTATAAGGCATATAAGAAGGAATTGTAGATGTGGTAGATATTAAGTGTTTTTTATTAACTGGTAATTTATGGAACTCGATTATATAATCCAACAAGTTCTTGTAACTTTGCAGCCATTTTAATTGAAATCCCGATTGAATATGAAGAACAAATACGAGGCTAGGCTAGATACGGAACGTATGCTACCGCTGGTTTTCAAAATGGCGCTTCCGGCGGTAGCGGCCCAATTTGTCAACTTACTTTATAATATCGTAGATCGTATCTATATCGGGCATATTCCCGAGATCGGGACAAACGCTTTGGCCGGTATAGGGGTGACCACCTCCATCGTGATCTTGATCTCTTCTTTCTCCGCTATCGTGGGAGCGGGAGGTTCACCGTTAGCGGCTATCGCTCTCGGGCAGGGCGACCGGGAACGGGCCGGAAAAATAGTGGGAAATGGATTTATATTGCTTATCCTATTTACTATATTCACTTCCCTCATCACCTATACCTTCATGGAACCGATCCTGCTTTTTACAGGAGCATCAAAATATACGTTAGGATATGCGGTGGATTATCTCTCTATTTATTTACTGGGCACTCTGTTTGTCGAGATATCCACGGGCTTGAATGCCTTTATCAACGCACAAGGGCGTCCGTCTATCGCTATGTGCTCGGTTTTGATCGGGGCTTTATTGAATATCGTATTAGACCCTATCTTCATTTTCTGGTTGGATATGGGGGTAAAAGGCGCCGCGCTCGCCACGATCCTATCGCAAGCTTGCAGTGCCATATGGGTATTGAGCTTCCTTTTCTCAAGACGTGCCTCCTTGCCTTTGGAAAGGCGGTATATGAGACTGGACCGAAGAATCGTACTCTCGATGTTCGCTTTGGGAATTTCTCCGTTCATCATGGCCAGCACGGAGAGTCTGGTCGGTTTCGTCTTGAATAGTAGTTTGAAAAATTTTGGCGATATCTATGTGAGCGCATTGGCTATCTTACAGAGTGCCATGCAATTCGCTAGCGTACCGCTGACCGGTTTCGCCCAAGGATTCGTACCGATCATAAGCTATAATTACGGACATGGAGACAAACAGCGGGTGAAAGATTGTTTTCGTATCGTGCTAATCGTTATGTTCTCTTTCAACTTGATACTCATGCTATTCATGATCTTATTCCCCTCAACCGTAGCCTCCGCTTTTACAAGCGACGAGGAGTTGATCGATACCGTCCGTTGGGTCATGCCCATCTTCTTGGCGGGTATGACGATTTTTGGCTTACAACGAGCTTGCCAGAATATGTTCGTAGCGTTGGGACAAGCTAAGATATCTATCTTTATCGCCTTGCTTCGTAAAGTAATCCTCTTGATTCCTTTGGCATTACTATTACCTCATTTTATGGGGGTAACCGGCGTATACGCAGCAGAAGCCGTATCGGATGCCACGGCCGCTATTTGCTGTACGTTGTTATTTATATGGAAATTCCCGAAGATACTAGGGAAAATCAAGCAAAAAGAAGAAAGGGCTGCCCAATAACGGACAGCCCCCTGATAAAGCCTTAAAGATTAAAATGAATCGTATTAATATCCCGGATTCTGTGTCAAGTTAGGATTCAGGCTAAGGATATCGGCATAGATGGAGAATACCGTTGTATATCCCGTCTTATCCTCTTGATAATCCAGTGAGCTGGCGGAATGTTTCACGCCTACATAACGGTCTACCGTAGCCTCGGTAAACTTGCCGAAACGGATCAAATCCTGCCGGCGTACGCCTTCCCACGCTAATTCAAGCATACGCTCGTCTAATAGCGTATCCAGCGTTACGTTTTGTAGCGGTTTGGCGCCTACACGGTTGCGAACTTGGTTCACCTCATCGTCTCCATTCTGTCCCAGACGAATCTTGGCTTCCGCCTTCATCAGCAACGCGTCGGCGAAACGGAAGATCACGCAGTCATTTCCATGCAAGTTTCCACCATCCTGAGCATTCTGGTCGAACTCATATTTAGCCATACGAGCTCCGGCGGTCTTCACCAACAAACCATCGGAGGCATCCATATATACCTTCGGGGCGTTCGGCTCATATTTCAAAGGAACTTTCTGTCCGTCCCATTCCGTATAGATCGTCTTTCCGTCCGGGCCGGTCACCTCGCCCGTAAAATAAGTAAGCTTACAACGAGGATCCTCATCCGCCGTACCGAACTTAAACACGTTCATCGCCTTCACCGTAGCGCAAGAGCCATTCCATCCGGATTGGCCGTAAGCGGTTGCATGATCATAATGGCGGGTACGTACCAAATTGTAGTCCTTAGCGTCCGGATAAGCGACCGGGTCCATAGAAACCGTGAAAATATTCTCAACCGAGGTCTCGTTCGCTACGGCAAAATTCTCCGAGAAGTTTCCCTGCAATTTATAGCCCAAAGCCTCCAACTTATCCACATAAGCGATCGTAGCTTCCCAAGCGTTCATCTCTTTACCGTCAACGGTAAACTTGATGTTCTTTCCAGCCGGACGATTGCCGTCCGTCCAATTGTCGTCCGCATAAACCTCCGCGTTCAACGCCAACTTAGCCAAGATCATATAAGCCACCGGCTTGGTAATACGCCCGTAATACTCACCTTTTTGGTTACTGCGGTTATCTGAAAGATAAGGCAACGCCTCCTCCAACTCCGAACGGACAAAGTTAAATACAACGCTACGCTCAGATTGCTTTACCTCAGACATCGGTGTCGTAGAGGAAGTTACCAACGGAACACGAGCGAACAAATCCAACAACTCATAATAGAAAAACGCACGGACCGCACGGACTTCTTCCAGATAAACCTTGAAATATTCCACGTCCGGTTGTTCCTCGGCAAAGGCTTGCAACTTATCAACACTCTGGTTGCATTTTCCGATCTGCTCATACAAGAAATCCCAAGAGTTCTTGGTCAAATCATTCATCGTGCCCCAACGGTGTAAGAAAATATTCTGCCATAAACCGCCATCTTCCCAGTCGCCAATACGGCAAGGAAGCATAGCCTCATCGCTGGAGAAGGTATTCAAGTCATATACATGACGGTCGTTACCCATGATCTTAAACATATTATTGTACAAGCTCGCAACCGTGTTTACATAGACCAACGTAGGGCTTTGGAACGCGGTCTCCTCATCAAACGCGTCTGTAGGACGCTCTTCCAAAAAATTAGAACAGGAAGAAAATGCCGCGGCGGCAGCGGCTATCATAAAGCTATATATAAATTTCTTTTTCATGACTCTTTAAATGGATTTAGAAGTTAACACTCAAACCTAATGAATACGTACGGGATAACGGATAGAAACGTTTGTTATCCATACCTAGGTCATTATTATCTTTATCGACCGTCGTACTGTTAATCATCGGAGACAAACCGGAGTAACCCGTGATCGTAGCTACGTTGTTCACCGAGAATGTCACACGGATATTCTTCACGTATTTCTCGATCTTCTTGCAATCGATGTTGTAACCCAACGTAATATAATCGATATTCAAATAATTGCCCTTTTCCAACCAATAATCAGAGATCGACTGGTCGTAGATCTTGCTTTCCGGAGCCTTAGCCAACGCGTTGTATGTAGGGAACTGGCTCAAGTTCATATAAGCTAGCGATGTACCGTTGAAGATCTTATGACCGAAAGCGCCGTTCATCTGCGTCATCAAGTCAAAGCGTTTGTAGCGGAAGCTGAAGTTCATTCCCAGATAATATTTCGGCATGGCTTGTCCGGCGATATAACGGTCGCCACCATCATTGGTATCCAAACCCTCTTTTCCATCGATCGTCTGATCCAAGTTGTAGATATAGCGGCCTTCGATAGCGTTTCCATTCTCATTCAAAGCCGGAGTCAAGCCCAAGCAACGAGGAATGTAGAACACTCCGACAGGCTGGCCTACCATCTGATAAACCACACGGTTGTTTCCTACGAAACCGGCACCACTCATACTGGACAGATCCATATATTGTTTCGCCTGCAACTCTTGTCCCATATAAGAACCGCTCAAGGAGTTCAATTTATTCTTCTGGTAAGAGAAATTCACGCCCATGTTGAAGTCGAAGTCTTTAGTCTTCACGATACCACCGCTTACAGCCAATTCCACGCCGGAGTTGGTCATCTCTCCCAAGTTCGCCAATAATTCCGGATATACGAACGGAGGAACCGGAACCGCATATTTATACAACAGATCCGTAGTCTTGGAAGTATACCAATCGGCGGTCAACGTAAAGCGGCCATCGAGAATACCAGCGTCCACACCCACATCGAATGTCTTTTTCACCTCCCAACGCAAGTCCGGGTTCGAGTTACGTGTAAAGCCATAGGTAGCGGTAGAATTTCCATTGACGGAAGTCACACCGTTCGGGCTCATCAAAGCCAACGAGTTATAAGCCTCGATAGCATCTTGGTTACCGGTCAGACCATAACCCGCACGTAGTTTCAACTGGCTCAGCCAATCCACGTCTTTCAAGAAAGCCTCCTCATTCAACACCCAAGCGGCGGAAGCGGAAGGGAAGAAGCCCCATTTATTATTCATACCCAATTTAGAGGAACCGTCCGCACGTAAGTTCACGGTGGCGATAAAACGGTTGTCATACATATAATTGAAACGACCCATGAATGAGGCCAGACGATTCTCGTTTTGGAAAGAAGTCACGTCTCCGTATTTCACCGTACCACCCGCTTTCAGGTTGTTATAACCGAAGTAATCCGTCTCAAAGCCACGGGCACCGGCGCTAAATCCCGTATAATGATATTTTTGTCCCTCTACCAAGGCCAAAGCGTCGATATGATGTTTCTCATTCAAATCCTTATTATAGGATAACTGGATATTACCCATCAAGATATTCTGCTTATTATCCGCACGGTAACCATGAGCGTCGGAAGTCTGCGTAATCGCTTTCAAATCTTTCGGGATATACTTCATGTTCTCCTTCACGTTATACGTATAAGAGCCGAATGCGCTCAGTTTCAACCCGTCCAAAATCGTCCAAGTCAATTTACCGTGTACGTTCACGTAAGCGTTCTTCTCACGATCCTGTATCTCAAGGCGTCCCAGCGGGTTCTGGATCTCGTTCGCGTAGGGATCCTCATCCCATTTGCCATCCTCATTCTTATGCGTAGGGAAGGTTGGGTTGTAAGTGGCGGCCGAATAGAAAGTTTTCTCATAATCGTTCGTATAATCCACTTGTTTCAAGGAACCGAACATACCGAACTCGATTTTCAACTTATTGTTGAACATATTCTGTGAAGCGTCCAGTTTAGCCGTATAATTCTTCATACCGCTATTCTTGATAATACCCTGTTGATCGATCACGCCTACAGAAGCACGATAATTCGAATCGTCGTTACCCGCGCCGAAAGAGATGTTATGGTTCTGCGTATAACCCAACTGCTCGATCTCGTCGAAGAAATTCGTATTACCTCCCATATCCAGCGGAGTCATGCCTAACGCCTTCGCCGTAGAGCGGAACTCATCGGCGGATAACATCTTCAAGTTCTTATAAACATTACTGATACCGAAGTTGCCGTTATAACTCAACGTCTTCATACCGTTCTTACCTTTCACCGTAGTCACTACGATTACACCGGCGGCACCACGTGAGCCGTACTGAGCGGTCTCGGAAGCGTCCTTCAAGATCGTGAACGTCTCGATGTCGGCGGGAGCGATTGCGTCCAACATGCTCAAATCACCGAATACGCCATCGATAATCACCAAGGGATCATTACCACCAGACAAAGAGGTCGTACCACGTACACGGATAGAAGGCTTAGAGGCAGGGTCGCCACCCGTCTTGGAGATTACCACACCGGCAACCTTACCTTTCAAGGATTCCAACGGCGTATTCACCACACCTTGGTTCATATCCTCTTTCTTGATACGCTCTACCGCACCGGAGATCGTACGCTTGCTACCGGTAGCGTAACCTACTACTACCACCTCGTCCAACGCCTCTACATCCTCGTCCAGAATGATATTCAGGTTCTGCTGTCCATTTACCGGGATCTCTTGTGATTTATAACCGATATAAGAGATGGTCAGAGTCCCGTCTTTCGGAGCTGCCAACGTGAAATTTCCGTCCATATCGGAAATCGTACCATTCGTTGTTCCTTTCACAAGGACACTAGCTCCAATAATCGGATCGCCGAATTTAGAGTCTTTCACTACACCTTTTACGGTAATGTCTTGAGCATAACTGCTAAAGGAAAGAAAAAGTCCCAAAAGAAGTAGGAACAGACCTCTTTCCCGCAAAGAGAAGAAATGCTTTTTCATGCTTTACAATTTAAGATTACTAAATTAATTTTATTTATTTCGTTTGCTTGATAAAACAACCAAGAGGGGGAATCCCCCCCTTCTCGGACATAAAATAATCTTACAGGAATAAAGGGCGGGTAAAAGCGGGCCTAGTTGTTATATAATAAATTGATTTGATCATAAAATAGAATACTTTTGTTACATTTGCCTCAATCTTTTATCTAAAGTGGTATGTGTGAGCAATTGTATCTAACGGATGATCGTCTTCTTTTCGATAAGATCAGAGGGGGCAACGCAAAGGCGTTCGAATACGCTTTTCGCAAGTTCTCTCCCCGTTTAGAGGCATTTGCCCAGAAATACACCAACGATACAAACGAGGCGGAGGATATCGTACAGGATGTATTCTTGAAATTATGGGAAAGAAGGGAGTTGCTGGATAACATCTCGCTGACCTCTTTTCTTTTCATGATGGTAAGGAATAGTTGTCTAAACTATTTAAAACACCGTCAGATAGCCGATACGGTACAGCAACGGATACCGGATACCGAGACTGCCGAGCGATTATACGCGGCGGATTTCGTACCTGACCCTTCCTCCTTGCTGATGCAAAAGGAACTGTCCGACTCGATCGATCAGATTATGGAGGAACTGCCGCCCAAATGCAAGGAAGCGTTCGTTCTCAGCCGTCTGAACGGCTTGAAAAACCGGGAGATAGCGGAACATATGGCTATTACGGAGAAAGTGGTGGAGAAACACATCACTCGTGCCTTGAAACGATTCCGGGATGGATTAAGGCGTTATGCCTTATTACTGGGAACGCTCCTTAGTCTTTGGAAATGGTAATAAAGATTTAGTAAAACAGGAAAATGGAGAATAAACGATTCGAACATATAATTACACGGTATCTGAAAGGCAAGGCGACCCCGGAGGAAGAAGCGGAGTTGCTTCAAGCCATCCATGCCTCCAAGGAATGGGAGGCCGCTTTCCGGAAGCGAACCGCCGAATGGAATCCTTTGGAAGAGACTGAAGCCGATCCGGAAACGGACCGGAAATGGAATCGGATCGCTTCGATCATCACGCCCTCGGAATCTCAATCGCAAACCGAAGAGGCACCGGTTATTTCCTTGGTCTCAACTTCTTCCCGAAGAATATGGTTCTCGATAGCAGCGGTGGTCTTACTATTGCTTGTATCCGGAGTTACCGTCTATTTCTTGAATCAAGGCGGAAAAGCGGGAACAGGAAATGCCGAATGGCAAACGATTATAGCTGCGCAAGAGGATCGTTCGATCCTTTTACCCGATGGTAGTTCCGTTTATTTGAGAGAGAATTCCGAGCTAAGCTATCCGGAGGTCTTCGCCTCTTCCGTACGAGAGGTCAAAATCAAAGGAGAAGCCTTTTTTGAGGTCACTCCCAATAGCGAGCAGCCTTTTATAGTTGATGCTTCCGGCTTATCGGTCAAGGTACTGGGAACCTCTTTCAGCGTACAGACCTCCGATCAAGGAAACGAGATCTCCGTGATCTTGGTAGAAGGAAAGGTGAGCCTGAATAACGCGCATGAGAAAGAATTGGTACAGTTGCATCCGAACCAAAAAGCCGATTATTTCGTGAATGACGAACATTATACGGTAACGGAAGTTGATAGTGAACGGCTTACCTCGTGGAGAAAAGGGATCATCTTTTATGATAACGCTTCCCTAGATGAAATCGTACGCTTGATCGAACAAACCTATAAGGTCTCACTCATGTACACACGTCCGGAAAACGATGATCAACGTTTCTCCGGCGCTTTTCTAAAGACACAAAAATTAGAAACCGTATTACAACAAACCAATAAACTCACGGGTACGAACTTGATTCTTATTCAATGAAGAGATACGCGCCACTGCTGTTAACCTTTCTTTTTCTCCCGCTGCTCTTCTCCTGCTTCGATCTGGAAGAAGACCTATACGACCAGCTGGAGAAAGAGGGTTATTATACGGATTATGAATCCTTAATGGCCTCCGTACTCCGTCCTTATGAGCATGCGAAATGGGCGGAAACTAATTTCTCTTTCTGGCTGCAAGAGTTATCGGCGGATCAACTCGTGATCACCCAAAAACGAGAGCATTGGGAAGACGGGGGCGTATGGCGTATGATCCACCAGCATACATGGGATACGTACGAGAAAAACAGCGAGCAAATGTGGAACGCTTGCTACGGTGGTATCGGATATTGTAATAATACATTGGCGGATATCCAAGAGTTATCATATGATAACTTCGGACTCTGCGAGTCCGACAAGCGGCAGCATATCGCCGAGCTTACCGCTTTACGGGCTTATTTCCAACTTTTACTTCTGGATGCGTTCCGCATCCCCGCGATCTCCCTCACGACAGAGGAAGAGGTCGGTTCGGCTACCCCACAAGAAAATTTCCACTTTATAGAAGAGAGCTTATTAAACGCCATCCCCGATTTACCCAAAGCACCCTCTAAGAATTACGAGGGACGTATCACCCAAAGAGCGGCGGCCGTATTATTGATGAGGCTCTATTTTAACGCGTCTTGGTATATCAATATACCGATGTGGGAACAGACCGGAGCGCTTTGCGAACGGATTATCAACGGAGAGTTCGGCACTTACTCTCTCACCTCGGAATGGACTGATTTATGGAACGCAGGCAATCAAGATTGTCCGGAACTAATCTGGTCTTATCCCCAGTCCCGGCAAGTAGGGTATGATGATTTTTACTATCTGTTTTTTATGCACTACCAAGCGCCCGAACGATTCGGCTGTGGCAAGGATTTGCCGGCGGCCTATAATGGTTGTCACCTCAGTCCCTCTTACGATCCATCCGGCAAGCCCTACCCTTATACGTTAGGACGCACGTTTTCCAAATTTCCTGATACGGATCTCCGGAAGAAGAACTTCAAGGTACTCTCACAAGGCATTTACGAGGGATTATTCCTCTTCGGACCCCAACAGATATACAATAGCGACCAGCTTCAGTATGGCGCCGAGGAATGGGGAAACTACCCCCTCATTTTCATAGATCAAGTAGCACGTTATTCCGACCATCTATCCGATACGGAAAAGAAAGCACTCACAGATAAACAATTATCTTCCGATACGCCGTGGATCATACGAGATAAAAGATTCACCTCCCTCGCATCCAATATCAAGACCGGCGAGGAGAATACAGGTATCCGTATCGTGAAATATCCGCTTTATCCATCCGGAGACGTGGGGCTGATGGCGAATAATCTGGTAGTGTTACGGCTGACAGAGGTTTATTATACGCTGGCGGAAGTTTCCTTTCGTCTGGGTAATCCAGCCAAGGCCGAGGCGATCTTGAACCAGATACGCAAACGATACTATGCGCCGGAAGACTGGGAACAAGTACGCTATCCGGAAGATGGCTCCGTCCTTACCGCACAGGAATTATTGGATGAATGGGGACGTGAATTTCTAGCGGAGAAACGAAGACGTACCGATTTAAACCGGTTCGGCCTATTCACGACCGGTATCTGGTGGGATAAGCAACCCTCCGATAGTTATCGCCGGTTCTATCCGATACCTGCCCGGGCGATATCGGCCAATCCCTTATTGAAACGCTCGGAAGGATATATCTATTAACCGTTTAATTCACCCTATGCAAATCAAGATATACATATCATTCTTAATAACGGCTCTGTTCCTTTGCGTCCCGCATACACGGGCCCAAGAGATCGAGGTTCCCATCACCTTGAATGAACATGGGACTCAATTAAGGGATGTATTGCGGAAAATAGAGCAACAATCCCCTTATCTTTTCCTATACAACGAGACTCAGTTGGATATGAAACAGAAAATCAATGAGAAAATAACCTCGCCGGATATCCGTAAAATACTAGACCGGCTATGCGGACCGATCGGGATACGCTATGAGATCATGGACGTACAAATCTTGTTGATGCCTAAGATCGATACGGGGAAGCCCAAGCCCTATCCAGTCCCGGTTACGGGTTATATCACGGATGAGAAAGGGTCTCCCATGGAATTTGTCTCGGTAATCGACCTTCTTTCCGGTAAAGGAGGACTAACGAATGAGGAAGGGTATTTCCGCTTCTTTACGGATAAGGATTCGTGCCGGCTACAAATCTCCCATCTGGCCTATAAGCCGGAGCTAAGGACGGTGGGGCCCGATAACCGTCATTTACAGATCCAATTGATACCGGCCGTCTTTAATTTGGACGAGGTGGTAGCGATCGGCTACGGAACCTTGGCACGCAAGGAACTGACATCAGCCGTGGGTTATGTATCCTCGGAACGGTTCTTATCCGGGAAGGTCAACAATCCCATCCAAGGCATCAAAGGATTGATCGCCGGAATGAGTATCTCGGGATCTTCCTTGTCCGATATAAACTCGATACCGGATATACAGATACGGGGCGCCGGGTCTATTTTGGCCGGAAACAAGCCGCTAGTCGTGGTAGATGGGGTACCCGGAGTATCCTTGAATAGTTTATCACTAGCCGAAATCGCCTCCATATCGGTATTAAAAGACGGATCTTCCGCCGCCATTTACGGATCGAACGGGGCTAACGGAGTGATCTTGATAACGACCAAAAGCGGTAAAAGCTCGGATAAGTTGCAGGCCAATTACCAAACCTACCTAGCGGCCGCTCACGAATATAATAGACCTCGTGTCCTTTCGCCCGAAGCCTTTGTAGCAGCCGGGAGAGACGCTGATCTAGGGTACCATACGGATTGGCAAGCCGCTTTGATACGCTCCTGCCCCTTGGAACAAAATCATGATTTATCCATTCAAAACGGATGGAAAAGCGGGGCGTTCCGTATCTCCATGAATTACAGGGACGGACAAGGGCTAGACATTGTATCCTCCCGCCGGGAATACGCCTTACGTACCCATATCAGCCAAAACCTCCTCTCCGGCTATCTGGAGCTAACCGTATCGCTCGCTTACAAAAAACAACATTTGCGCCTAGGTAACCATACAGCTTTCCAACAGGCGATGCTAGCCAATCCTACCGCCCCGATCTATACCGATGAGGAGGAGACGGAGTATCTCTATCCTTCCGGTTTCGAGCGGGATAATCCCGTAGCCTCACTAAAAGAGGAAAACCGGCAACAAGAGAACCAGTTTATGACCGGCTCGCTAACCGCACGGATCAACTGGAGCAAACCTTTTTACTCCACCATTATGCTCGCCGAGAACCGGGAAGAGAGTGAGGAAAATGTCTATTGGACCTCACGGGCCAAAGAATCCGTAGACAATAACCGGAAAGGGCGAGCGGATCGTACCTCTTCCAAATATGTAAACCGGACGCTAGACTGGACCAATCATTACGATAATACGTGGGACCAGCACATGGTCAAAGCGATGATAGGCTATTCATTCCAACGTTGGGATCATTCGGGAATGAACGCCGGAAATGCCGACTTTCCTACCGACTTCTTCACATGGAACAACATAGGCACCGGTTCTTACCTTACCGATGGAAAAGCGACTTTAAGCTCATTCAAGAATTCCAGCAAGTTGATTAGTGTCTTTGCCCGGTTTAATTATTCCTACCGGGACTTATTGATGCTTTCCGCCTCGTTTCGCAGGGAAGGTTCCAGTAAATTCGGGGCGAATCATAAATGGGGCAACTTCCCTGCCCTTTCGGGTGGTATACGCTTGAGCGAGTTACCCGCCTTCCAAACGGAATGGTTGGACGATCTTAAATTCAGGGTTGGTTACGGGGTATCGGGCCGCCATAATTTCTCCCCTTACCAATCGCTAGAGACGTACGCCGGAGCGGGTAAAGTCATGGTAGATGGCAAATGGATACAAGTATTCGGACCTAGCAATAACCCCAATCCGGATTTACGCTGGGAAAAAAGCCTGCATACCAACATAGGCGCCGAGGCGATCTTATTCAACTCCCGCCTCATGCTCTCCTTGAATCTATTCAAACGTACGACAAAAGATCTCCTGTTTGTCTACAACGCGATCAAGCCTCCCATGATCCATGATAATATCACGACAAACGTAGGCACTATCGACTCCAAAGGATTGGAATGGGAAATGAATTGGCTACCTGTGCGTACAAAGAATTTTCAATATTCGGCAAGCCTCACGGGTAGCCTATTGAGCAGTACGCTGAAAAGCCTTTCCAACAACCAGTTTAAACTAGGCTATACGTATCTATATGATCTCCCTGCCCCCGGATTACCCGGCCCGGCTATTCGTTTGGAGGAGGGAAAGCCAATCGGCTCCTTTTTCGGTTGGCGCTATGCCGGAACCGACGCCGAGGGTAATATCTTGGTATGGAGCAAAGACGGGAGAAAGATCCCGACTACGGAACGAACCGAGGAAGACAAGAATTTTATCGGCAACGGCGTACCGAAAGTGCAGCTCTCTTTCAGCCATACGTTTACTTGGAAGAATTTTGATTTACGATTGTTTTTCACCTCTTGGCTGGGGTACGACCTGTTGAATCTGAAACAAATGTACTACGGGCTACAAAACGTACCGGTTACCAATCTTTTAGAAGACGCTTATACCCGTAACGACGCCATCAAGGGAGACAAGATCTATTGCGATTATTTTCTTGAGAACGGTAATTTCCTGAAATTAGAAGAATTGACCTTGGGATATAAAATTCCTCTCCCAGACAATAAATGGATTCAATCGTTACGCTGCTATTTCTCGGTAAATAATGTATTTACGCTTACCGGATATACCGGAGGCGATCCCGCTAATATCAACGTGAATGGCGTAGAACCCGGTATCGAGACCACTTCCATCTATCCTGTAGCCCGTACCTTCACGCTGGGATTATCCGTCCAATTCTAAAGACCTCCACAGTAAGCCGGGTTGCAGTAACACAACCCGCAAGGCTCTAACCGGGAAACCTGTAGTCAATATTTATTTTGTACGAAAAGCAAGCGCAAAAGGAACAACCTAATCAGTTAATCCCTAACTTTGTGAGCCTAAACAGTAGAAAACATGGTACAAAGATTCGATTATTTAGTGATAGGCTCGGGAATCGCCGGTATGAGTTTCGCTCTGAAAGTAGCCAATGAAGGCAAGAGCGTAGCACTTATCTGTAAAGCCGGACAAGAAGAAGCCAACACATATTTCGCGCAAGGAGGTATCGCTTCCGTAACCAACTTGAAAGTAGATAATTTCGAGAAGCACATAGAAGACACGATGATCGCCGGCGACTGGATCAGCGACCGGGCAGCCGTGGAGAAAGTCGTGCGCGAGGCCCCTGCCCAGATCGAGGCGCTTATCCGATGGGGAGTTAATTTCGATAAGAAAGAAAGCGGAGAATTCGATCTGCATAAAGAAGGAGGACACTCCGAGTTTCGTATCCTGCACCATGCCGACAATACGGGAGCCGAGATACAGACGAGCTTGATAGAAACGGTAAACAACCATCCCAACATCACCGTATTCACGAACCATTATGCGGTAGAAATCATTACCCAGCATCATTTGGGAATTATCGTCACCCGCCATACACCAGGCATCAAATGTTTCGGTGCTTACGTATTGAACGAGGATACGGGCGAGGTACATACTTTCTTGTCAAAGATAACCGTTATGGCGACAGGCGGTTGCGAGGCCGTTTACCGGAATACGACAAACCCGCTGGTAGCTACCGGAGACGGTATCGCCATGGTTTACCGCGCGAAAGGCTCCGTAAAAGATATGGAGTTTATCCAGTTCCACCCGACCGCCTTGTATCATCCGGGCGACCGTCCCTCTTTCCTCATCACCGAGGCGATGCGCGGATATGGAGCTGTATTGAGAAACCTTGGCGGCGAGGAGTTCATGCATAAATATGATCCCCGTCTTTCCTTGGCTCCCCGTGATATCGTAGCCCGTGCGATCGATAGCGAGATGAAACAACGGGGTGAAGACCATGTCTATTTGGACGTGACGCACAAAGATCCGGAAGAGACGAAGAAACACTTCCCCAATATCTATAAGAAATGCCTCAGCTTAGGGATCGATATCACGAAAGATTACATCCCGGTAGCCCCTGCGGCCCATTATTTATGTGGAGGTATCAAGGTAGACCTAAACGGGCAATCCAGCATCCGTCGCCTATATGCGATCGGAGAATGCTCTTGTACCGGCCTGCACGGTGGTAACCGCTTAGCTTCAAACTCATTGATCGAGGCAGTTGTATATGCCGACGCCGCGGCGAAACACTCATTAAGCGTCATGGATCGCTATGAGTTTAACCAAGATGTACCGGAATGGAACGATGAGGGAACGATCACCAATGAAGAGCGTGTATTGATCACCCAAAGCATGAAAGAGGTAAACCAGATCATGGAAGCGTATGTAGGTATCGTTCGTAGTAACACACGTTTGATCCGTGCGTGGAACCGTCTGGATATTTTATATGAGGAGACAGAGAGCCTTTTCAAACGTTGTAAGGCATCCCGTGAATTATGTGAGTTGCGTAATATGATCAATGTAGGTTATTTGATCACTCGTCAAGCGATGGAACGGAAAGAGAGCCGGGGATTACATTATACGATTGATTATCCGCCGGTTAAATAATTGAAAATTGAGAATTGAAAATTGAGAATTAACATAGTTAGTAATTCTCAATTTTCAATTCTCAACTTTTAATTATCAATAGTTCTGTTTCATCGGTTCGAAATAAGCTTGCGGATGAGCGCATGCCGGACAGTTAACCGGAGCTTTCTTGCCCTCGAATACGAAACCACAGTTGCGACATTGCCACAAGATAGCCTCAGCTTTCTCAAATACCGTACCTGTTTCTACATTATTCAATAACTTACGGTAACGATTCTCATGCTCTGCCTCTACCTTAGCGATCATCTTGAAAGCTACAGCGATAGCGGGGAAACCTTCTTCCTCTGCGATCTTAGCGAACTCAGGATACAATTCAGCCCACTCCTCATTCTCACCAGCTGCCGCGGCGGCCAAGTTCTCAGCGGTTGTTCCGATTACGCCTGCAGGATAAGAAGCGGTAATCTCAACCATTCCACCTTCCAAGAATTTAAAGAAACGTTTAGCGTGTTCCTTCTCTTGCTCGGCTGTTTCCATGAAAACACCTGCGATTTGCTCGTAACCTTCTTTTTTAGCTACGCTAGCGAAAAATGTGTAACGACTTCTTGCCTGAGATTCTCCGGCGAATGATTTCAATAAATTCTGCTCGGTACGTGTACCTTTAATACTTTTTTCCATAATGCTAATTTTATGTAGTAAATTAATGAGTCTGTTTTTTATATCGTTTTTCTTATGACCGATCAAAAGTAAGAATTTGTTTCCAAACATCGATTACGCAAACATTAAATAATATCTATCTCTCAATAGATATCACTTATTTATCAAGGAAAAACTTCTCCTCCTTTATACAATGAAACAACAAATCCTCCTAAATTGTTTACACAAAACCGGAATGCGTCTTTAGATTTTTTGCATCTTCTTTATTTTATTAACTTTGCATCCTCAAATCAAACAGGCAAGAAGAAAAATGAAGAACAAATTTGATTTTCAGCCCAAACTCTTTACGGCGCTGAGAAATTATTCCAAAGAGAGGTTCATGACGGATCTCATGGCGGGTATAATTGTCGGCATAGTTGCCCTACCACTCGCCATCGCTTTTGGTATCGCCTCCGGGGTAAGTCCGGAGAAAGGGTTGATCACGGCTATTATCGGTGGATTCATCGTCTCCCTTTTAGGAGGCTGCAACGTACAGATCGGCGGACCTACCGGAGCGTTTATCGTGATCGTTTATGGCATTATACAGAACTTCGGTATCGAAGGGCTTGCCATCGCTACCGTCATAGCGGGTATTATTCTGGTATTGATGGGCGTGTTGAAGCTCGGTACCGTGATTAAGTTTATCCCCTACCCGATTGTCGTAGGTTTCACGAGTGGTATCGCTATCACTATCTTCACGACACAAATGAAAGACTTATTTGGATTGACTATGGATAAAGTCCCCGCCGATTTCATCTCTAAATGGATCGCATATTTCGGGGCGTTCGATACGGTTAACCCTTGGGCATTCGTTATCGGTATCATTAGTATCCTGATCATTACGTTAAGCCCGAGGCTAACGAAGAAAATTCCGGGTTCCTTGATCGCTATCGTCATCATGACGATCGTTGTTTACATTATGCGTAATCATTTGGGTATTACAGGTATCGAGACGATTGGAGACCGGTTTACTATTAACGCTTCCTTGCCAGCCCCGGCTCCGATCACGTTTAATATGGAAACTATCAACTTATTGCTTCCCTCCGCCTTTACGATCGCTATCCTTGGGGCTATCGAGTCTTTATTATCCGCTACGGTAGCGGATGGTGTGACAGGCGACAAGCATAATTCAAATACGGAACTAATCGCCCAAGGTGCGGCGAATATCATCGTTCCTATTTTTGGCGGTATTCCCGTGACCGGCGCCATCGCCCGTACAATGACCAATATAAATAATGGTGGACGAACTCCGGTTGCCGGTATTATTCACGCCATCGTATTATTATTGATTTTGCTTTTCCTCGGACCGCTTACCAAACACATTCCAATGGCTTGTCTGGCTGGCGTATTGATCATCGTATCCTATAATATGAGTGAGTGGCGTACGTTCCGTTCCTTGATGAAAAACCCGAAAAGCGACGTATCCGTCTTGTTGGTGACTTTCTTCCTGACGGTTATCTTTGATCTTACGATCGCTATCGAGATCGGCCTTCTGATCGCCATGTTATTTTTTATGCGCCGTGTGGCTGAGACCACGCATGTATCCGTCACCACGGATGAGATCGATCTTTCCGACGAGGGCGAGATTCATCATGACGAGGAAGTCCTCTCCCTGCCTAAAGGTGTAGAGGTATACGAGATCGATGGTCCGTTCTTTTTCGGCGTAGCGAATAAGTTCGACGGCATCATGAAAAGTATGGGAGATAAACCGAAAGTCCGCATCATCCGTATGCGTAAGGTTTCGTTCATAGATTCTACCGGTCTGCATAACTTGGAAAGTCTTTTCCGTCTTTCCGAGGCAGAGCATATCCATATGATACTTTCCGGGGTCAATGAACATGTACACCGTGTATTGACAAAATCCGGATTCGATAAGAAGATTGGCGCAGAAAATATTTGCAGTAATATCAATGAGGCAGTAGAGAAAGCGAAAGCTGCCGTACAAGACTAAGATACTATCAGACAGTGGGAGACGCAGCATGCTGCGTCTCTACAACTGGATATTTATTCCGGTAAATAATACCAGTCCTCTGGTAAGACAGCTTCCTTTATTTTACGGCTGGAAACCCCGACCTCCAAGGCCTCGCCCATATAATCCTCGAAATACAAAACACGTAATTCGTGGAAACCAGCGTCTAACGCCACCTTTCCTTTCGCTATACGAGCGTTATGCGAGCCATCATTATCAACAATAGCTTTCCCGTCTATAAATAGTTTGGAACCATCATCCGAATACGTATAAAAGCGATATACACCTTTTTCAGGGATATTTATCAACGTACGGAACTCATAAGCGAAATGATCCTTGGCCGGAGCCTCCTGAATAGAGATATTTTTCATCGTACCCTCTTTCACTTTTGTCCCGGAAACGATCTGATCCGTATGTTTAAATTTACCTTCATAATAGGTATAAGCTACCCCGTGCTTTTTAGGTTCTACCGTTTTGGCGGGTAAGAATTCCATCGTTTCCTCATCCTTAGAGGTCAGGCCAGACGGATAATAATACGTATATTCCTTTCCGGACGAGGTACGAATCCATGAATCAAACTCAAACTTGCCCTCACGCAATTCAATGATACGGCCACCCCGCTCGAAATCTCCATAAGCGTCCCATCCGGATACACGCCCGAAAGCTAGCCCCACATTATATAACATTCCTATATAATCGTTATCATGATCGTGCCCGGCAAAAGTAGCCATCACATCCTTCATTTCCACCAAGGAAGCGAAGAAGCCCGTGTTGATCTTGGGAGAGGCGATTCCCTCTTCTTTCTGTCCTAATGTAGTCTCCGCCCCAACGATCTCATTATATTCCAACAGAGGAATATGGAAAAAAGCCAAGGCTGGCAACGGTTTGCCGCCATTTTCCTTGGTATAGCGCATACTTTGCTCACGATACCAATGGATCTGGTCGAAATGAATCCAATCATACGTGCCATAATCCTTCAGCGTAGGATAATCGTTGGAGTCGATACAATACAATAAGGCCGCCGGTTTCTTTCCGTCCGAACTGTAGACCGGTACCACATAGTTTCCGGCTCCATGGATATCACCCGGTCCCTTCTCGCCCATAAAATAAGGTGATTTACTAAGCATGGCATAAATCTCGTCCTTGGGGACGATCTCCGCGTCATGATTTCCCATCATGACCGTAAACGGTATCTTGGCCTCCTCAAAGATCCCGATCACCGACTTCCATCCTTCCAAACCGGGGTTTGCTGTCACCACGTCGCCCGTCAGCATTGCCACATCCGGATTCTCCGCCTTTAATACGGATTGTATCGTAGCGACTGTCTTAGCGCATTTAGATGATTTCTGATCCCAATGAATGTCTGTAAATTGGACGATCTTGAATTTCCCATCCTTGAAAGCAAGCTGTTTTTGTGCGAATAAGCTCATCGGGGCGCAAAAGCACAACAAGGCTATCGCTAATAAAAAAGTCTTTTTCATGTTCTTCGATTTAGTAATTGGGGGCTAAGTTATAAAAAAAAGAGAGCGATGTATAAAAACAGGCTCTCTTCTTTATGTTAAATGCCACAATGAAACCCTTGCTGTCAAACAAAAGCTATATACATATCCGCAAGCCGGGTTTTCCTGTCAAAATGCGGGATCTCTTTTACTATTTTCTCACAATCCTCAAGGCTCATTCCTCCTTTAGGTTCCCCCCAGTACCAAAGTTTAGGGGTATTCTGTTTTTTACTTGTTGACTCCATAATTCTCGTTGTTTTTATCGTAAGACAGGAAACGCTCAAATACCCCTATCCTCAAAATATATAAAAGATTAAAATAATGTGAATTTATATCCAACCGACAACCCCAATTTCAAATCCCGGTCATTGACACAATTCTGGAAATAGTTCACTCCCACATAAAATCTTTTTACCTCTATACCGGCCGCCGCCGTAGCTCCCAGATTCCAATATTCACCACTACCGGTGTAAGCACCCGCATTTAATCGGAGATTCACTTTATCGCTCAACGGAATATGAAAAGAAGCATACACGGGTACAAAAAAATCAATATTCCAATCATCTCCATATGAAAACGAATTCCCTGCGGTATGCAGCAACAATCCCGTTTGTATAGAAAACAACCGTGATTGTGGAAAGTTTATATACGCCCCCGTCTGAAGCCCCCATCCATCTCCTCCTAGTATTCCGGTACGAGCTTCTATATCAGCGGCCTGCGATCGACCAAAAGATAAAAGCAATATTAACAGAACAAACAACTTCTTCATTACTTACAAGGTATTAATATTAATATTTAGATTGAATAAAAGTTCGACATATCATGATATAGAACTCCCATTCAATCTAAATATTGCTTCTATATCATTATTCGGCTCCAAGTTAGTGTATTCCGAATATAGCGTCTTTTATGACAATCGAATCTTCCGAATTCTCTATATTATATAAAATACCTTCCATCTTCCCTTCAATATAAGGGGTACCACTTCCCTCATGAAAACGAATACTATCCACTTGTATCCGAAATGAAGATTTCAGTGGATGATACACTATTTTAGCGTCATCTTTCGTGATCCTAACAGTAGATTCTATCTCTTCATTCAATAATTTACCCTTATCGATCAGATATTCTCCTTCTCTCAATGGAATCAATGAGATCCTCAGCATAGGATAAGGATAGTCAGAGATATGCACTCCTAATGGTATCTCCCAATAGAAACCGCTTAAATCGGTATTTACCTCCTGCCAAAAATTTCCATGATCAATGAAAGAATGAGAGTTCGACTGATTAGCTATAGAAATATCTTGACTATTCACCTTTCCTTCAAAGTACCCCAAATAGTAAGGAGTTTCTTCAAAAGAAGTATCCTCATCCTTGTCACAAGAAACGAATGAGAATAGTAAAAGAATGAATAAAGAAAAGATGAAACCTGCCATCATTCCTTTTTTAGCTTCATCCCAGTAAAGCATAGAGATATTCCGTTTTTCAGTTGTTGATTCCATAATGACTATTGTTTTCTTATAAGACAGGAAACCATCAAATACCCCTATCCTCAATGTATATAAAAGATCACAATAAAGTAAACCGTATTTTATTATTTCTATTTTACACAAAAAGACATTAATTATATTTTTACATATAGCCTATTACAATATATTCACTACATTTGAAATATTAATCAACATAAAATATAAGCCATGCAAAAATCATCATTTAATAAACTTAGCATTTTACTATTTATTATAGTAATTCTATCTTCTTGTAATAAAGATAATGGCATAGAAGAGATTAGTGAATCATATATTGAAATAAAAGTGCTTAGAATTAGCAAAGATAACACAAAAACACCTATTTATAATGCAATAGCATACATTTATTATGATATAGCACCTATTGATCTCGCAAATTACACAGATAAAGGGAATGGTATATACTCTAATGGTAAAAATACAATTATACCTAATCAAGTAAAAAGAACAAATATAGATGGCTATCTAGAAATAAAACCAGAAGAAACTATTCATTCTATTACAGTTTTCATCCATGACACTAATAGTAATATGATTTCTCACTCATATTGGTCAAACCGTCAAAATCAAATAAAAGAAACTATTACATTTTATTACTAATTATATTTAAGATATGAAGTAAATAGTTATTTATAAACTATTTACTTCATATTTAGCTTATTCATATAAGCATATCCATTAATACATTTTCAAAGGAGCCAACTCTATTTTATAATAACCATTATAATATTTACTATTTAATGGAATTGAATATGCCGTATCTCTACGTCCTGCATATTCAATCCAATCACCAGAAAGAACAACAGGATCATAAAAATTAACAATAACATCCCCCAATTCATCATTACCCAATGTAAATGTTTTTTCAAATGTAGTCGTAATTGTCTTTTTCGCACTTGCACCAAATTTCAATCCTACTTTTTCAAAAACTCCTTTTACAGGATTAAGTTCAAAATTTCCTGCAAATTCAGCAGTAGTTTGGCTAAGCGTCCTTTGAGTTTCTGTACCATCAATTTCTTCTATAGAAATTTTTATTACACAACTAAAATTTTCTATATTCCATTCAAACAGAGGTAAATCAAGAGGAACAACTAGGCATTCTTTTACACCATCAACTTTAGAATTACCTCCTCCTATATCTTTGTAAGATACTCTAAATAGATCTTCTGGTTTTACGCCAAAAGAAAAAGTTTGTTCTGTCCCTATAGGACTTTTTGTTCCAACATATACTTTAACTAAAAAATCAAATTTACCATCAGTCCAAGGAGTAGCTTTATAAGATTGCCTAGGATTAAATATTTGATCATAATCTAACTGTGCATCTCCTGTTTGATCTGATATCTTTTGGAAAGCTATATTTGGATCCCCTTTCATTTGGAAAGAATATAGTGTTTCTTTATAATCATAAACAAATACACCTTTATCTGAACCTGGAACCATATCATAATATATATAGTCCCTATGCCATCCATCCTTATTTTTATAAATATTATATGCATCAACTGATTTTTGTAATCTATCTTTCATACTTTTATTTACATTTCGAGATCTTAAAATGTTTTTTTGTTTCATATTATTAAAAGATTCTCCAAGAAAAGAATAAGTTATTCCCGATTTAGAAGAAAAAGTAAAATTAGTACTACTAAAATTACTTCTAGACAAATTACTATATTCATTCGCTACGATTCTTTCATTATCCTTTAATACAACAATAGGATACATAGGAATGAGATCTGATTTTATAATTTTTTCTTCCCCATCCTTATCATATATAGGAACATCGTTACTGATACAAGTTCTAACAGCAACAACTGGTATTTCTTTATCAGTATTCCAAAGAGCAGCAGAGAACGAATTCTTAGGTAATTCTGGAACAAAAATTGTTAGAGTAGGAAACTTTTCATTAATAGATAATAATTTATCCATTTCAATATATTTCCCTATATACTGTTCAAATGTAATATTATCTTCCAGCATCTCATCTTTTACTAATTGATAAAGAACATCATAATCATTATCAATCATTTTTAAAGCCTCGTTTTTAATCAAATTTCTAGCCATTAGGCTTTCATTAAAAACTTTTGATAATGCTTTAGCAAAATCTTTTTTCAAAACTAAGTCTTTATTCATTAGAAGAGAATCATGAATAGAAATTTCTATATTATTTGTAGATAATATATCATTTCTTTCCATCACTAAATCATCATTACAAGATGATATAAAAACTAAGCAAATAAATAATAAATACACCTTTTTCATAATACTACTTTTTTAAAAGGTAAAACAATAGAAAATTATATTTTTTACTCCTATATCACTTAAGAAGTCTTTTATTTTTTCTATCAATTCGTATTTGAAAGACCCATAATAATATTAAAAGAATAGATACAGATATTACCCAATAGATAAAATACTTTTGTTTATCCGATTTTAATCGCATATTTTCCAATGATATTTTTAAATGCTCATATTCCTAGATCGAATCTGAGGCACTGTTATATTCATCCAAGTAAAACCAAGCCTTTTCCCAATTACCCTCCGCTTTCTCTAACAAAGAATAACCATAAAGTACCGAAAAACGGGTCATATCATTAAAACTAGGTACACTTGCTTTCTCCAAACAAATACGTGCATTCTTAAAATCGCCTTCTTCTATATATATACCAGCCAATGTCCTGTAACTTGGTGCGTCATCAAAATCTGACATATTGACATTTTTCCACAAATACAATTTAGCTAACTCTTTATTACCTAACATATTATAAATATTTCCTATTCCATTATATATAGTCCCTATATCAGAAGAGTCACCTACTTCAACTATAATAGTATCCGCTTTCAACAAAAAAATTAACGCTATATCCAAAGAATCCGAAAACGCATACATTCTTCCCACATCCCGCAAGGCGAAAGCCGAACTTCGCATATTACCCGCTTTTCGAAAATAAGATTCCGCTTCCTTATATTTGTCCTTTCCTAACAGATAATTACCCTCGAAATCATACAGATCTCCCATATAGCTACAAATATATCCGGCTTGATTATAGTCTTCACTGCGTAAAGCGATATCCAAAGCTTGCAAATAAACCTTCATCGCTTTCTCGTTCTCTTTATCGTTCCACATACGAACGCCCCAAATACAAACCAATCTTCGCTTGTTCTTGCTTTGTCCCGTGTGACTTATAATAGGCTTGCGCACGTAGCAATTGTTGTACATAGGGCAGATCCGTATATAACGTGTCCGCCACTTTACCGGATAGCATACACCAACGAGCCAATAATTTATCACTCAAATTATCGGGCACGGCTATGCTATCCAATAGGATATGGGAACTATCCGGATCGGATTTCAACAAGGATTCCGCACGATCGATTAGGTATATGGCATCGCTCTCATCTCGACAACCTATAAATGAGAGTGTGGATAATAGCGATATCAAAATAAGCAAATGCCTCATTGGTTCCTATCTTTAGATTCTATGCGCAAGATAGGCATATTTTTCATCAAACCTTAAAGAATAATTGATTATTAGGCTTATTGTATAAAATTCTTATCGCTTGGATATCTCCATCATCTTTTTGGAAAAACACGTACGTGTTTTCATAAATTCTCGTACGTGTTTCCGAAAAAAGACGTACGTGTTTTTCCGAAAACATGTACATGTTTTTATACATCTGATTTTCAATATACTAAAAACAGTATTCCCAAAGGCAGGGATATTGTAGGAAATTCCATTATCTTTGGACTTTCATTGGTAACTTTTTAATCTACTATCAATATGGCACAACAATCCGGAAGATTGCTATCCCTCGACGTGATGAGGGGAATTACGATCGCAGGGATGATTTTGGTAAACAACCCCGGGTCATGGAAATATGTATATACGCCTTTAGAGCATGCGCGTTGGAACGGCCTCACTCCCACCGATTTGGTATTTCCGTTCTTTATGTTCATCATGGGGGTCTCCATGTTTTTCTCGCTTCGGAAATATAACTTCAAGCTGTCGAAAGAAAGCGTGACGAAAGTATTGAGACGCACGGTATTGATATTCCTCGTGGGATTAGGGCTGAATCTGTTCGGGCATGTTTGCTACAATGGATTTACCGATTTCCAGAATTTACGTATCCTTGGGGTGATGCAAAGGTTGGCGCTGGCATACGGCTTCGGGTCGTTGATAGGATTAGCGATTAATCATAAGTATATTTTGCAGGTAGCCGCTGGTATATTGATATTTTACTGGGCATTACTAGGTTTCACGCATAGTATGGAAATGTCGGAGGATAGCATTATAGCGATCGTGGACAGAACTTTATTCGGTACATCGCATATGTATCACGATGATATGGCAGATGGTACACGGATCGCCTTTGATCCGGAAGGGCTCTTGAGCTGCATCGGTAGCATAGCGCATGTATTACTCGGTTTCTACGTAGGAAAGGTAATACAGGATTGTAAAAAGAACAATGAGTTGATTATCCGTAATATCTTCATTTTCGGTACGATTATTCTTTTTGCCGGTTTCTTGCTAAGCTATGGTTGCCCTATCAATAAAAGATATGGAGTAGTACGTTCGTATTGGTTACTTGCGGATTCGCCTCCTTATTCCTCGCTTTATTAATCTGGATCATCGATATAAACGGGAAGAAGAAATGGACGTTATTCTTTGAGTCGTTCGGTATCAACCCGTTGTATCTGTATGTACAAGGGGATATATTGGCCGTATTGCTGGGAATGAGCGGTATCTCCGCCTTTATGTATATGGATCTATTCAGGCCGATATTCGGCGATTTCGGAGGCTCATTAGCATGGGCTATCTTCTTCGTGGTACTAAACTGGATACCGGGATATTTCTTGTATAAGAAGAAGATTTATATCAAGTTGTAAAAAGAAATGATCTATGCTCTGTATATAGAACAAAAAATCACTATATTTGCTCTATATACAAAGCATAAATACAAAAATCAAATTAATAATTTAACTATGGAAAATGAACTTCAAGTTATTGGAACGAAAGAAGTAGAGGAACGTATTATTGAGTTAAGAGGACAAAAAATACTACTAGATAGAGATGTAGCAGAATTATATAAAACAGAAACAAGGGATATAAACAAAGCCGTGAGAAATAATCCTGAAAAGTTCCCCAGTGGTTATTTTTTCACATTGAAACCCTCTGAGAAACAGTATGTGGTGGAAAATTTCCACCGGATGGAAAACTTAAAAAAATCAACAGTAGAACCTAAAGCTTTCACTGAAAAAGGACTTTATATGCTGGCTACTATATTAAAAAGTCCAAGAGCCACACAAACAACTATCGCTATAATAGATTCTTTCGTAAAACTACGTGAGCTTATCCGAAATGTAGATGCGATTCAAAATGAACCTGACCTAATAAAACAAAAAGGTATTGTGAAACGAACTGGCCAACTCTTATCTGATCTGTTGATAGATGATGCTGATACAACTGAAATGGAATCTACCATAGAGTTGAATCTTATGGCCGTAAAACTTAAACATACAGTAAAACGTATTAAAAATAACAATAAAACCGAAGATAAATCTGAAATTTAGAATTGCAAAAAAAATCCAACCACTCTCCTATTCATATCGGAGAATGGTTGGATTTTTTATAGGTATCAGCCTAGCTGACTAGTTCACGTTATAACCGGAGATAACCACCTTCGGGGTCTCGCCTCTCGTATCTACATCTTTCCAATGGATGTTGATCTCTTTCTTCTCGCCCGGAAGCAAGGAGAAATAGTTGTCGCTATAGAACATCGGGAGGAATTGCTCGCCATCCTTCTCGCCCACTACATTCACACGAATCATTAGAGCCGGGGTGGATGAAGTATTCTCTAAGGTAGCGATAACGGTCCAAGTACCGTCATTACCCTTATTGGTTGTCACGTTGGATTGTAAAGTAACCTTTGGCATCTCACGCAGAGCTTGGTAATTGCCTTCCTCTACGCCACGCAGATAGAAGTTATCCGATACGATCTTACCGTTCTCGGTCAACGTCAACTTGACGAAATGAGCGCTGGATACGCTAGCTGGGAAATCCAGTTTCATACATTTGTTGGTCGTATCTTCCTTACTATCCACGGAAACCTCGTTTTCCCATGAAATAGAACCGTCCATATTGATGATTTGAGCCTTTGCCGTCAAACCATTACGTACGCCGGCGCTATAGTTCACTACCTCGATCTCGTCCGTAACCGGATTCCATTGGATATGCAAAGGCTCGGAAGCTTTCTTACAGCCAAAATAAGCGGCGGTAGGCTCGAAATAATAGTCATAGGTCTGCCATACCATAGAAGGCCATGCCGGATGCGTCATCCACAGCAATAATCCCTTACGGTTCAAGCTTCTCGATTCGAACATACCCCGGTAACCATCATAGTTTACCCACTGAGCCAGATCGGCGAATTCCTTGGCGTTGTTCGGCTTGCCAAAGCCCTTTTCGATGATAGCGTTGAAAGAAGCGCAAGACTGGGCGCCTTCCATCGTATAATCGTGTTGTCCCCATTGAGCGTTTTGCGGCCAAAGCGCTTCCGGAGAGAAAGTACGAACCAAGCTCTCGTAATTCATCACGTTAGGCATACCCCGCTCACTATGGAACTTATCACTACCATTCTTCAAGCTAAAGTATTCTTTAACAGGAAGCGCACGGTACGGGCCATGGCCACTTACCACCTCATCCGCCGAGCTGGAGATATAATGTAAGCCCGGATGATCCTCTTTCACGATACGGCGTAAAGCCTTGTCGATCTGCTCCGGCGGGAAGCCCTCGTTGCGCCCGCAATAAATACCGATAGAGGCATGGTTACGGAAACGTTTCACATAATCCTCAGCATTAGCGATAAACATCTCCGGATCATAAGGATCGGGTCCGTCGGAAGGATTCGCCAACCAGAAATCTTGCCAGATCATGATACCATGACGGTCGCAAGCCTCATATAATTCTTTATCGCCAATCTGTCCTACCCAGTTACGCATCATCGTAAAGTTCATATCGGCATGGTAAGCCACGGCGATATCGTACTCACGACCCCGGTAATTCAGATTAGACTCACCAAATCCCCAGTTACCGCCACGGCCTATAAAACGACGACCATTGATAAAGAGACTCAAGATACTATTATTCTCATTGAAGGTCATTTGTCGGATACCTACCTTGAAATCCTCAGAGTCGGATACCTTATCACCTACCTTAAAGGTGAAATTAGCGTCGTATAAATAAGGAGATCCGTACCCTTTAGGCCACCACAAACGTGGATTCTGAACCTTCAATTGGCTAAAGGTATTCGGGTCGAAAGCAACGCTCTTCTCCTCGTTGGCGGCCAATTCCACCGGTTGCTCGAAAGTGATATCACCGATCTTTCCTGTCAATATACCCTTCACGGGAGCGGCATCATGGTTCTTCACGATCACTTCCGGAGTCAAGGTAGCGGAAGTCGTATCCGGCAACGGTAATACAACCTGTACGAACGGGTCTTGAATCGTTACCTTGCCTGTAGAAGTCAAGTACACATCATCCCAAATACCGATATTACGACCACGGATCGTCGAGATCCAATCCCAACCGATCGAAGCGTGGAAGGTCGGGTTATCAGCGCCTAAGATACCACCGTTGAAATCCGTATTCTTCTCACATTTCTCCTTGATAGCTCCGATATGCTCATTCTTGATGATCTCCACCGCGACAACGTTCTTACCCGGTACGACCCTGTCTGTAACGTCAAATACACCCCGGATAAACGCTCCCTCGATACGGCCGATCTTGTTACCGTTTAAATATACATTCGCTTTCCAGTTGATACCATCGAAATTCAAGAACAAACGATCTTGCTTGAATCCTTCGGGTACCTCAAACTCATCCCTATACCAGAAATTAGAGTTGAAGAATGACTCGGATATCTGCATCAAGTTATCCGCGTAATTCGGATTCGGGATAGCTCCGATATTCTTATAACTGCTCAATACCGTTCCCGGTACGGTCGCCACGATCCAATTTTCCGGAGAGAAAGAAGGTTTCGATATTTCCTCACCAGAAGCGGTTACCTCGGAAGCTCGTTGTACTTTCCAGTTTCCACCCGATAAACGGATCTCGTCTTTTGTAGAAGCCGGAGCAGCAGCCGGTTGGGCAAGCAAGCCACCTTTACCCATCACCTCTATCTCGCTTAAGATATAGCGTCCGTCATTAGCCGGTTGCTCCATCCATACCCGTACGTAGCGGCCCTTTCCTTTTAGCTTGATCTCATCCAGATTAGCATCTCCACCCGGAAGATTCGCTATGTCAACCCATTGTTTCGCGTCGTCGGAAACTTGAATCTTACCCTTGATCGCTTTATTGATCCAATGTAATTTTACTTTGTCGAATTCGGATTGGCTACCCAAGTCTACATAGACCCACTCCTCTCCTGTCGTGGCACTCATCCAAGCGCTATTAAAGAATTTGGAAGGAAGCAAATCTATCAACTTATCTTGGTTATAGAAATTCATCTCGAAGAATGCCCAATAAGCGGCACCTTCCATTTTCAATCGCATCCGATAATAAGCATATTCACCCGGTTGATCGAATGTCAAAGTCTCATTCAACATACGGGTGGGCAACGTACCCGGATCCCAGCTATTCTTATTCGGGTCTGAATGGGCCTTATACTTGCTGGCCTTACCCGGCATACCTTTACCCTTTAAGGCAGCCAATTCCGTCCAAGTATTTCCATCATTCGATCCCTCGCAAACAATCTCATATCCATCCTTAATCTTATTCTCGTCATAAGCCACGCTGCCACGAAATTGTACCTTGTCGGCTTTCTCTTTCCAGTTATTCAGCGTGAACAGGAAATAGGCATCCTCGCCTGTAACCGCATTACGAGAATAAGGACCTTGATCGATCATCCACTCACGCTCACGACGAGCGATATCCCCATTTTGCGTGGAGAGATCGAGATACTGAGGCTGTTTATCGCTAATAACACCATCCGTCACCAGTTGAGCCGTTAGATTGTAATCATAACTGGAGGAGTTGTAAGCGCTACGCAAAAGAGCTATGTTACGATACGTGGAATAATCCGGACGTAATGAAGGAGAAAAATCCTCCCCCGGATCTCCCGGATACGAACCGATACCTCTGGTATAATAATCCGACCGATCGAAAGATTCCGCCGGAACACCGCTCTGCCCACATCCCCCTAGCAATGCTGAGACCGCTACCGCTCCACAAAGCGTCAAGAGTCGAGGCAATTTTTTCTTTTTACTGAATGTTCTCATACTACTTATTGTGTTTCTCTAAATTAGTTAGTTTAATAAGATACCGTCACGTCAAAACCCTCCTTCCGGGCCCGTTCCGCAATCGCATCTAATTCTTCTTTAGTAGCTTTTTTCAAAGCTTTAACCGGGGTCTCCCTGTCTATCGTATAAATCATGACTTATCTCCTCTTCTGTCATATTATTAACCGATTTCCCATTCACTTCCCCCTTCAAGAACATGGTCTGTATAATCAAGTTTCCGTTAAAACGACATAATTGTTTTAATAAAGACTCGAAATTAAACGCCGGAGAATTAGGTACATCTATCTGCCGAATCCGACTGTCTAATACAGAATCCAGTTTCAATATGTTATCCTCTATTTTATTCAAGGCTTGAAAGACTTCCTCTTTATGGAGCATCGTAGAGTTAGAAAGTACGGCGATTTTAGCGTCAGGGAAAAACCGATCCCGGATAGCGACCGTATCATCAATGATTCCACCGAATTCCGGGTGTATCGTAGGCTCTCCGTTTCCGGCAAACGTAATTACATCCGGAGCGATCCCTTCCGCTTTCATGGAACTTAGTTTTTGCTCTAAGGCTTCCCTCACTTCCGTACGAGTAGGCAGTTTACTATGGGTCCTATGATTCTCATTCAATCCACATTCGCAATAAATGCAATTAAAAGAGCATAATTTCCCGTCTGTAGGAAGTAAATTCATCCCTAAAGAGACACCTAGGCGCCGACTATGTATCGGGCCAAATACAATTTTATCAAAAAGAATTGTAGACATAGCGCTGTTTGTTTTTACCCACGCAAATCTACTCTAAAATTTCCAGCGAAGCAAAGCATAAAGATCTGTTTTATCAGAACCGCTTATCTCCTCCGTATCAGTACCTATCAAATCCCTGTCCCAATAATGGGTGTGAGCCAGTTTCGCGGATAAGGATAAACGTTTCCAAATATCCAGACGAAAGGTAAGGGCAAACCGCATCCCATCCCCATAAAAAGAGGGCATATTAAAGGCATACAATATATTCTTCTCATACGAACTGACCCGGCTATTGTAATCATCCGTATGAAACCACGCTAGATAACCATCCATTTGAAGAGGTAGGGTAGTGGGCTTCCAGCCTATACTTTGGGATATCATAATTCCTTTATTAAGTTTCTTTATAGGATCATCGAATAGAATACCATCTAAGGAAGTCTTAAAAATAAAAGGAGAAGAAAAGTTATAAACCTGTTGAAAACGAATACGATGTTGTTTATAAGAATTGATTCTCAATAAATTATCATTTTCAAAAGTTCCATTCTTTTCTTTTTGCCGGTATTTATAACGAAGATAAGCTGAATAGTTTCTACTAGGGGTATAATCTATCTGAGCCATATATTCCTGTCCTCCGGAAGGAGCGTCTATCCCGTATTTCAACCAAGGAAAACGGAATAAGTCCGCATAAACGGATAATTTCCAGCGGGCGATCGGGGTTAATTGCAATCCCATATAAACCCCTTGCTCGTTTTGAACCGTAGAGCCTTGCGAGAAAGCATTTCCAAACAAAGCTTGATAACGGCGGTCGTAATAACGGTATAATACCAAGAAAGATATATAAGAAGCGGGTGTTAACTGCAAGGCATTCAAGGTAGAAATAGCTCCGTTTTTCGAAAGGGCAGTTTCGCCATAAAACTTAATACGGTTACTTTTCAACATATAGTCAACACCGATGTTGAAATTGTTGGAACCTCTGAAATAGAACAAATTATAAGGTTTTGGATCGGGGTCCATCTTAAACTTACCGAATGAATAGGAGAGAGCCGTTAAACCTACATGAAAATGAGATGTAGCATAGCGGATATTTCCTCCATATACCTGCATCGTTATCATTTTCCTCTTTTCCCAATCCCGTTGTAAACGATGAAGTCCATCCGTTTTTAATGAGGTGAATGTCAAGCTATCTACGGCCGCATCCATTTTCCGGTACGAATAGAAAACACTTATATCCAAGTTTTTAATCGTGATCGTACTAGCCACCCCTCGGAAGAAATCCTGTTCATTGGTTGAGAAGTGCCTACGGAAGCCATTTGTCCTTCGCTCCGCTTGAGCGACTACTGCCGTACGACTAGGAGAAAAGTCATTGCTAATCACCAGACCTTGTCCGAAAGACATCTTGTAATCCCCTATAGCCAAGCTTTTTAACCAGTTGATATCTTTTAGGAATAGATGTGCGGAATAAAAGTCATATCCTTTATGATATGCGTTCCAAAAAGGTTCGCCCGCATCTTTCTCGGCTACGAAGCCTGCTTGTAAACGATCCTCGAAAGTATAGGAATAACGTAAGGAGTGATAGAAAGGTTCTCCTCTATATTTACGATTTGGATATAACGAAAGTATGCTGTCCGTTTGTTCACCATATCCCTTTTTCTGTTGAAAACATTGATCATACCTGATTTGTAATTCATTACGACCATATTTCAACAGGTTCTTAACCGTAAGCAACCGTTTTTCAACAAGATTATCACCTATATAAACAAATGGAAGGAGAAGAGATATCGTCTGAAAATCGATATCCTCTATATTCTTCAACTCATAGATGCTAACCATATTTCCGTATCGTTTCCGGTAGGAAAGTAGCTGCTCGATTTGGCGATCGGATAGAAAAGGTAATCGCTTCAGTTGTTCTTCCGTCACGGCATTCAAATCAAAAGGATGCTCAGTTAAATAAGATAAATCGGCATACAAACTTTCGATACGCTCCGTATCCTCGGTTTCCAAGGCTAGTTCCTCTACATACTCCATCCACTTATCAACAGAATATTCTATTTGAGAATTAGCGTAATAACTATTTATCAACAGGATTATCGACAAGATTATAAACAATCGTTTCATAGCTAAGTATCATTTAAAAAGAGAATGATAAACCAAGACCGGTACTCATCCCTAAAATCGGATGGTAAATAGAGGCTACATCTATCGTAAAGCAAGAAAAGTTATAACCAATTCCTAAAGAGGGCAGGAGAGGAGCGGTCTGTATTCCGGCACGAATAAAAAAAGAATCGAAAGCGGTGTATTCAAGACCAAAGTTTCCAACAACTAGGTTTTCATTTTCCGTTCCTACACTTCCTGTAATTAACAGACTGTTTATAATCTCCCATTGAAAACTTATTTGAATTAAATAATAATTAAAATCTTCTATTTCAATATCTTTATCTCCTATAGAAACAGAAGGAAAATTCATTATTAACATTCCTATTAACAACTTATCAATAGAAGAGAAAGTGATTCCAATATCTGTTGACAGTCTGGATCTTGTATTTTCCAATAGATCAGTTTGCAAGAAACTATAGTGAACTCCAAGCCCTAACGCCCATTGATCCCCCAAGCGTTTTCCTCCCAGCACACGAACCATCATCTCCCTGTACTTATCAAACCCGAAAACAGAGATATCAACACCTGCGGATAATAGTTGATTCGGATAATAAAAACTACCGGACATCGTACCCAGTTCTTTCAACATGTACCGATTAAAGTATTCTAAGTGAATAGATTTTTTCTCTTTATCGACAATAAGGGCCGGATTGAATAAAATAGATTGCGTCGCCACATTCCCTCCCATTCCCACGCTACGAACATCCGGTAAACGTAAGTTATCAACACCATGTACATACAATGAAAATACCCCCGCAAACAGGGATAGCAATAGATATTTCATAGTTAAGATTTTGTATGGTTTCTACTTATTCTTCAAGTTTTTCTTATTATCCTTATTTATCCTACGCTGTACCTTTTTAATATCCTCATTAGGAGAAAGTTGTTCAGGCTTAATCCCCCTTTGCAATAACATATCACGTACAGCAGTATTGTTATCAATATGTTCTTTTTCAATAGGAGATTGTCCATATAGATCCTTCGCTTGCACATTTACATTTGTCATTTCAGTCGCTAGGTCTTTAGCTTTTATACTTATAGTCGGTAAAAAATCAGCGATAGGTCTATTCGTGGGGACGTTCATTCTCTTTTTCAACATCTGTGTACTTAAATTGAATAAAGCTTGATCTCCCTTAGAACGAATAATCGCGAATCCTTTATTATCAATACCTCTTTCGTATAAGATTCCAGATAATTGTTTTTCAGTCTGACTCAATTTTTCCCTGGCCTTTAAGCGTTCACAATCCAATAGACGTTGTTCAATCACCTCGGCCTTACGGGTTTGTACCGCAAAATAAGTCTGTGCGAAAGCGACTTGTGGTTTACGGCTATCACCATTTTGTGCGATTAAATAGCATGCGTAGCGTGTTAATAAGATGTCATCTATTTGTTTTTCAACACCATAACCTATTGAAACCATTTTCCCGACGTCGGGAAAATGGTTTTGTACATCTTCTCCCGCATTCCGGCACGCTTCTTTGGCTTTCACCACTACATTATTGATAAAGTTATCCCATTTGGCATATCCTAATAGGGGTTGCAACTCTCTGGCACTCCAGCATTCTATGCCTTCTACCTCACATGAAATGGATTCGAATTTTCCGAATAGGGCGGTAATTTCTTCTTTCTTCATAGTTAATATATTCTTAAGTTGTTGTCAATTGCGCAAATGTAATGTTTTATATTCATTTAGCAAGTTATTAACAGATAAATGATGCTGAGAGTCACGCAGTATTTATATTTTCGCGGTATATGATACGAAAAGGGATATATTGTGTTTTGGCTCTACTTGTTCTCTGTAGCTTTAAAGGGATGGCGCAGGCGGTAAAGACAAATATTGTTCCGGAAGGTTATCAGAAAGCTCAACTGTATGAAGGTGATACAATGGCTGTCGTCAACCTTCGGGAAGTTTTTATATATCCTCAAGTTAAGTTTAAGAATAAGCGTGAACAAGCCAAGTACAATAAGTTGGTACGAGACGTAAAGCGTACTTTGCCCTATGCCAAGATGGTGTATGATACGTTGATAGAGACCTACGAATACATGGAAACCTTACCGAATGACAAGGCCCGCCAAGCCCACTTGAAACGGATGGAGAAAGAGTTGTTCGCCCAATATAAACCGGAACTAAAAAAATTATCCTTCTCGCAAGGCAAGCTACTTATCAAACTGATCGATAGGGAATGTAATCAATCCAGTTACAATTTACTGAAAGCCTATCTGGGAAGTTTCCGTGCGGGCTTTTGGAATTTCTTCGCAGGCATGTTCGGAGCCAGTCTGAAATCGGAATACGACCCGAAAGGTAAAGATGCCATGACCGAACGGGTCGTCGTATTGGTTGAGAATGGTTTAATCTGATAGTTGCTTGAAGAAATCCCAGATCACGATACCGGTAGTAACCGATACGTTCAAGGAATGCTTTGTACCGTATTGAGGTATTTCAATACATATATCACAGTTATCAACCACATTTTGTTGAACGCCTTTTACTTCGTTACCCATGACGATAGCGTATTTCTTTGTCTTGTCTAACTGCAAGTTATCTAACATGACACTACCTTCCGCTTGCTCTACGGCACATACCGTATACCCCTCTTGGCGCAGTTTATCAACAGCCTCCGGGGTATCCTTGAAATATTCCCAATCTACGGTTTCTTCCGCTCCTAAGGCGGTCTTATGGATCTCCGCGTTCGGAGGGCAAGCCGTAATACCACAAAGATAAATAGCCTCTACCCGGAAAGCATCGGAGGTACGAAACACGGAACCCACGTTATTAAGACTTCTAATATGGTCTAAAACAACGATTAAAGGTATCTTCTTACTTTCCTTAAAAGCCTCGGGAGTCAGGCGGTTCAATTCGGTTACTTTTAATTTTCGCATAACAAATATCTTTGACCGCGAAAGTAGCGAATATCCGTGGATATGCCGTTGAAAAGCTATTAATAAGTAGTGGACATAAAATGAAAAATATTTCTTGCTTTATTCAAATACTTGTCCATACACCCCCCTTTCTCAAATTAGCAAATGAATAAGCCACTTATTTATTACGCGCTATCAACAGCCCTTATACACCTATTGACAGCCTTGCTGGAGGATCTATTTTTTCACAATCAAGGTTATCAACAATAAACAGCTAAATATTCATAAAGTCTATAACTATAAGAACTACAATCTATAGATAGACATCCATGCTGTTGGTATCCTTTTGATAAACCGTTCACAGACTTTAATAAGTCAATAACCAAAGATTGTAACAAAAATGTATTAACCATTTCAACAGCCTATCATATTCATCATATTTATTTTTAAAATTAAAGATTAATAAGAATATAATATAATGATTGTGGATAACTCTTGAGGGTTGAGGGCAACTCATCCATCGGTGGCAAAGATAAGAATCTTTCTTGTTATTTCTATAAATGAAGAAAGTTTATACCTTTGTGCTTTGTGAACAATAGGTTGATAAACTAGATAAGATGAAGATTATCAGTAATACTTTCTGTGGATAATATTGTTTATATATAGTGAAAAGCCTATTGGGAGCAGTAGAAACAGGAATCATTAATATATAAGGCTATGTTGACAAACCAATCAATCGGGTACATGGATGCGCCCGTTCCTAAGGATTTAGACCTTAAGGAAGCGATCGACAAGTTACGTAAAGAGAAGAATGCGATTATTTTGGCGCATTACTATCAAACAGGCGATATACAAGATATAGCGGACTATGTGGGAGACAGTCTGGCCTTGGCACAATGGGCGGCTAAGACGAAGGCGGATATCATCGTGCTTTGTGGGGTTCACTTTATGGGAGAGACGGCGAAGATCCTCTGCCCGGATAAGAAAGTGCTGGTACCGGACTTGAATGCCGGTTGCTCCTTGGCGGATAGTTGTCCGGCTACGGAGTTCGCCGAGTTCGTCAAGCAACATCCCGGTCATACGGTAATCTCTTACGTGAATACGACCGCCGCCGTGAAAGCGGTCACGGATGTGGTGGTTACTTCCACGAACGCCCGCCAGATCGTGGAGAGCTTCCCGGAAGGTACACCGATGATTTTCGGTCCGGATCGTAACTTAGGTAATTATATCAATAGCATCACGGGACGTAATATGTTGCTTTGGGATGGCGCTTGCCACGTGCATGAGCAATTCTCATTGGAGAAGATCTTATCTTTGAAGAAACAGTACCCGAATGCGGAAGTGATCACCCATCCGGAATGCAAGCAGCCGGTTATACAGGTCTCAGACTTCGTAGGATCGACCGCGGCTTTGCTGAAGCATACCATTAAGTCCGACGCAAAACAATTCATTGTAGCGACGGAAAGTGGCGTTATTCACGAGATGCGCAAGCGGAGTCCGGATAAGGAATTCATCCCGGCTCCTCCGAACGACAGTACTTGCGCTTGCAACGAATGTAATTTCATGCGCTTGAACACGATGGAGAAGCTATATAATTGCTTGAAGTTCGAGATGCCGGAGATATTCGTGGACGAGGAGGTACAGAAGAAGGCCATCAAACCGATCAAGAAGATGTTGGAGATCTCTGAGAAGCTGGGACTCTGATCCAAACAAATGCGGGATAGGTCTCAACCGATAGGCCGGACTTGAGTGATATAAAAGCTAAGCCCGGTCTATTATATGTAAATAATCAAAATTATGTACAATATCTACAACTATCCTTATAATCATTTGATTTTAAAATATTTATCCTATTGTTGTAGATAGGAAAACATCTACAATAGTAAGTCTTTATCTACCATCATTTCCCGCTTTTAGTAAGTGTCTTTGCCATGCCGTCAAAGGAATTTTCTACACTCTACGTATATAATCAGTCCGTTTTTCTTCCTTTCTTTATATAGATAAAATATTAATATATAAGTATTTGTGGTTTTTTATGGTATAAAACAAAAGTTTTACACATGGAAAACATTTGTTTTCATAGAAGAAAACTAAAGTTTTGTACTGAAGAAACTTCTGTTTTCCCATATAGAAACTTTTGTTTCCCTAGGAAGAAACCATCTGCTTCGCTACTCGAACTCGGACGATCCCGGGAAAGAATATATCAAGAATGATCGCTATTAATTACCGTAACATTCTGAATTTAGTTACTTTTGCGTAGAAATCTAATTGTAATTCTCAATATCATGAAAAAGATAGGACTAATGTTGGCCTTATTATGGGTGATTTGTGCGCTCTCGTGGGCTTCTTCTCCGGATGCCCGTATTAAGGGGCAGTTAATAGATGCCTCTACGAATCAAGTGATTAATTATGCGGATATCTTTCTGTTTACGATGGGAAGTGAAAAACCTTTGCAACAGACTTTTCCGGACGATCAAGGACGTTTCTCGTTTACTAAGGTGGCTCCGGGTAATTATGTGGTCATGGTCCGTCTGATGGGATATGATGTGTTTACAAAGAATGATATCATCTTGGATGCCTCGTCTCCGGTGGATTTAGGTAAGTTGATGATGAGTCCTTTGGAGGTAGGTATCGCCGAAGTGGAGGTAGTGGCCGAGAAACGTCAATTGGTTTATAAGTTGGATAAGAAAGTGGTCGAGGCCTCTTCCAATATGATGGGAGGAGGCGGTTCCGCCGTGGATATATTAGAGAATACGCCTTCCATACGGGTAGACGCGGAAGGCGATGTTACTTTTCGTGGAAGCAGCGGCTTTTTGGTTTACATAGATGGTAAGCCGAGTGTCTTCTCGGGTACACAGGCTTTGGAGCAAGTCCCGGCCGGGCATATAGAGAATATAGAGATTATCACGACGCCCTCCGCCAAGCATGATACGGAAGGCGACGTGGGTATCATTAATATTATCACGAAGAAGCATTCCCAGCGGGGATTGAGTGGGATGGTGAATCTCTCGGGAAGTACGTGGCTTTCCCGCCATGTCGATTTCTTGTTGGCACAGCAACATCAGCGTTCCCGTTGGTACATCGGCGGACAGTGGACAGACCGGTTGCGCAAGAGTGATTTCGACCAAGAGAAGATGACGGTGGTGGGCGATCAGACCACTACCTCGCATTCCGTCGGGCCTCGTACGGGAAACAGCTATCATTATACGATGAAAGGCGGTTGGAGCCTGAATCTTCCCAAGACAACCATCGCGTTGGATCTGGAGGGCGGCTATGGCGGAAATAAGCGTAAGGGAGAAATGAACTATAAGGAAACCCGTTCGGTAGCGGGCGGCTCTCCGGTGACGGAAGATTATCGAAGCATAGATGATTATGATAATGATGAGAATATAGGTTTGGGAAGTCTGGCGGTACAGCATAAGTTCAACGATAAGGGACACGAGCTTTCCGGTAGTGCCTATTACAAATATGGCGGTCATGCCTTGGAATATTTCTTTAACGACTTGATGTCCTTGGAAGGGCAACGCCAACAGGGGCACCGTGCTTATGAGGCCGAGCACCGGGAAACGATGCGTATCAATCTGGATTACGCCTTGCCTTTCGGAAAAGGAGGTAAGCTAGAGGCGGGTTACCAATATTATTCTTATCTGGAAGACGGCGATTACAATATGGAATGGTGGGACCCCAAGGGACAAACGTTCTTTTGGCGTGATGATATCTACAACACGTTTTATTTTCAAGAAGGGGTGAATTCTATCTATACGATTCTTTCCCATACGTGGAAGAATTTAGAGGCGCAAGCCGGCGTTCGGGGAGAGCATACGCATACGGTCTTGCGAAGTTCCGTGGAGGGAGCGGATCGTACGAAGAATCGTTTTGAGTTTTTCCCATCGGTGCATTTGGGCTATACGTTCCCGAATGAGCATCGTTTGTTGGCTTCCTATTCCCGTCGTACCACACGTCCGCAGCTTTTCTATATGGAGCCTTATATCACGTATCGCGACTTTTATACGGCCGAGATCGGTAATCCGGATATACGTCCGGAGTACATCAACTCCTTTGAATTGAACTACCGGAAGAGTTTCGGGGAAAACACGGTATCCGCCACCGCCTTTCATCGGTATCGGAAGGATAAGATCGAGCGGTTGCGTGTTCCCTATTCAGCTGGTGTAACCTTGGATTCGATGGCGAACGTAGGACATGATTACTCGACAGGTATCGAGCTAAGCGTCAGCCTGCATCCGGTGCGCTGGTGGAATACCACGGTCAACGGAAACGTTTATCACTATAAGGTGAAGAACGAACAGGCCGCCGGTGGAAATACGACCTCAAGCACCAATTACGATATCCTATGGAATAACCTGTTTAATCTGGGGAAATACACCCGTATCCAATTGGATGGTAGTTTATCCAATTGGATGGTAGTTTTGTAGGCCCTTCCGTAACGACGCAGGGCCGTACGGACGCTTATTGGTATGCGAACGTAGCCGTCCGTCAGCAACTATGTAACCGAAAACTAACCGCCACCTTAGCTTTCCGGGATATTTTCCGTTCTGCCAAATATATCAGCGATATCCAAACGGCAGATTTACGCTCCCTGACACGTATCAAACCCAAATATCCACAAATCACGTTGACGTTGAGTTGGACATTTAATAGTTTCAAAGCTAAATCCACCCAAGCGAAAGAAGATCGCTCGGAGATGTTTGAGGGTATAAAGCATTGATATTGTATCTTTACTATATTGGTTTGTCTTCGGGAAACAACTACGATTGCAAATAAATTCTGCAGTCGTAGTTGTTTCCCTCTTTTACGGATGGTGGAATTTGGTTCTTGGCATTAATCGCTGCGAAAGGAGCGGAGAAGATAACAGATCAGATCATCTGGTCATTGCGTTCTTCTAGGCTTTCTTTTTAGGATGATATAAACAGGGTTTCTCTATGTATTTCCAGGATAACATACCCAATCCGGTGCTAAGGATAGTGGTAAGAGCCAATGTCAATATAAAGCTATACCGATCAAGTCCGTAATGAATGAATATCTGGATGATCGGGAAATGAATCAAGAAGATACCATACGAGAAATTTCCCATCCGATTGAATACATGTAACCACTTGAATCCATAAGCTACCGTGATAATGATAGAGGCTAGAGCGATAGGCTCGAAAATACTCAGCAACAGATACTCTCTACCCAATAAAAGAAATAGGCTGACAGGGAACAAATATCTCATATATTTTCGAAAAATAGGGAAATAGGCAAGTATGATAATACCAGAACAAAAGTACATCATTTGTCCGGGGAATTGTCTTTTCATGAATTCATAAATAGGGTTGTGTGTCATATCATCTAAATAATTACACGTTGTCGAGTAGATGAAAGATAAGATATAAATAAGAAGTAGGCATACTAATTTGTTATATCTTTTCAGTAACCAATAGATAATGGGTATGGTGATATATAGCATGAATTCAACCTTGATAGTCCATAAAGACCCATTCATCGCTTGTAAAGGATTGGTATCGAATACGCCGGGTAAATCCGGCGATAAAAAGTTAAATGTAAGTAAATTACAGATAAGATAGGTGTATAAGCTAGAAGAGGTGAGGTATTCCCTGCAGGATAAGGAAGTAAGGAATAATCCGATTAAGGCACATAATAAAATAGTCAAGCTGTAGGCGGGCATAATACGTTGAATACGTTTACGGAAAAAAATCCGGGTATTAGGCGTACGTAAGAAGCTAAACATAACAAGAAATCCACTAATAATAAAGAAACCTTTCACTCGAAATCCTCCGCTAACAAACCAAAAAGGATCAGTATCTGTCAGTGTGCTGAAATGGTTGAACATGACAGAATACGCAAGAAAGAAGCGAATAAAATCAAAATTATTCGCTTCTTTTACTTGATTTATTAATCTGGAGTTGAGTAAAACTTTCTCTGATTGATTCATTGTTCTATTTGACTACAATGATTTTTGTTACAACGCTCTCTGAGGCTTCCTCTGTGGAAGCTAGTACAAGATATACGCCTGTCGCTACACGTGATCCGCTTGCGTTCCGGCAATTCCAGATAGCTTGCCCCCCCAAGGATTTAGTTTGATAAATAATATTTCCGTTTAAATCCGTGATTTTTACATTCGAATTATCCATTAATCCTACAATCGTTACTTTATCCATATGTTCGGGACGTACCGGATTAGGATATGCGTAGATCTCCGAGTAATCAGATTTACCTTCCGAAGCTTCTCCTTGATAGGAATTTAGTCCTTTATCGGTACCGATAAAAACTTCACCGGTCTTATCGTTTATCTCTATATCGTATATGTTATCGGAAAGGAGCGGGCTATTGGTCGTATTAAATTGATAAACGATTGTCTCATTATCATTATCTAGAACATAGACGCCATTTCCTTTGGTTCCAATCCATTTTCGATTACCTGCGTCTACTTTTAGGGTCGTGACGACAACGTTATCTAAGAAATAAGCGAGATTGCCAGTTTCCTCATTGGTATATTTTACCCTTGTACAACGTGTAGCGGCTTTATCCTCAGCGGAAGAGATCCTAGGTTTAGTGAAGTATACGGCTCCCCGATTCGTACCAACCCAGATATATCCATCCTTATCCTCGGCTACGCATGTATAATTACTAGGAGTCAATTCTTTTCCGTCGGTATCAATAAGTGTAGTAAACTCATACGAGGAAACTTCGTCTAAAGACTCGCTATTCGGTATCATTACAAGTTTAGGGGTGTTACGAGGCACATAAATCCATTTGTCGTTAGTGGAGGTTATAAGTATATCGTTTATTGTATAAACTCCTCTAAGTTGCTCGATATCCAAACGATGCCATGCTCCTGCTTTGTCAAGAACAAGTACCGCATGGTTAACCTCTGAGCTTGTCATCCACAAATTTCCATTTTTATCAAAGGCCAGTCCATCTATATAACAATAACCGGACCCATAGCCTCCTGCGGTTTCTTTAAAGGCATTCTTTTCATTGTATGACTGGACGGGAGTTCCATTCTTATATTGGATAACGCCATCACCCATGGAAGAGGCGTATACGATCTCATCATTAGAATCATCGGTCGTTACGGCTATACTTGTATAGTCTCGTGGATTTCTTGGTAAATTGAGTTTCTTTTGGGCTTCTTTAGGATCGATAAAAGACCATTTATCATAATCGTATGTAAGAATATAACCTCCTTTGTCGAAGCGCTTACCATTTAGGAGGTCTTTACCTCCTATGATCATATATACTTTATCATTTTTACAAACAATATCGAATGCGCTATTGCTGTAAGGTCCGTCTAAAATGATAGGTTCATTAAGAGCCTCAAAACTATTTGATCCTTTCCGTTGGATAGAACGTAGCCCTTTGCTTCCTTCCGCTATCCAATATTTGTCTGTTTGATAGGTACTGATATCATTGATACTTAAGTTTATTTGGTCAAACTTTTGCGTATCGGATACGATGAAAACCCTTGAGTTATCTATACATGCTAATTTTTCGCCTATTACTTTCATGTATTTTAGGGTTGAGCTATTTATTATTCGGGAAAGCTCTCCATTGTTTTCATAGAAGATACCTTGCTGACTGACCAAGTAGAACAAAGTATTCTTGAATGAAGCGATAGCTGAGATCGTATGACTATCGGAAAGGTTTGATAATCCATAGGGCTTCCAGTTTGCCTTATCCAGTAGGTTCTCTTTTAATGAGGCGTATATAATCCCCGAAGATACTTCTGCCTTATTGGTTGTAGAGGCATATATATTGCCATTCTGTATGGCACACGATGTTATATTTAAGGAAAGCTTGTAGGTATCTTTTATTTCCTTTTTGGCCATATTGACCACGACGATACCAAATGCTGTCGATAAATAGGCATATTCATCATGTACCAATACTGAATTGATTTGTTTGTCTCTTATGGACGTACTGGTCGACAGATAAGGTAGATTTGTCGTCACTCCTCCCTCAAGTATATCTATATTTGAATTATCATAGATAATAAGGAGTGATTTTGTTTGTTTATTATAGCGGATCAAAGAAATCGTATTATCATTTAATCCGTTTCCTTTATAATATTGCTTAATACTATTATCTTCTTTTCCATACGTATAAAGAGATCCTTCCGCTACCACAAATACTTGGTCGTTCGATTCCTCTACGCTGTTTGTGTTATTGTAAGAAAGATACGTTTTCCATCCGGTTGTATTAAAATTCGCGGCTAATACAGTGAATGAAAAGAATGAAAATAGAATGATAGTAAGTATATGTCTCATATTAACAATTGTAATCAGATAAAAATGATGTTAACTTCATGACGGCTTTCGCACGATGGCTGATCTGGTTTTTTGTATCGTTACCCATCTAGGATCGTATCCAAATCCGCTATCTCCGCGTTTTTCGGTAGTGATAGAGCCATTCACGATACCGTCGAAGGTATATTCTTTTCCGTCAAGGACTAGAGCTATGACCGTGCGGAAACGTGCTTTTCTGTTTTCTTTATGATTCATTTCGGACAACAGCTTGTTCATATTAGCTTCCGAGTCGTGCTCTGTTCCTGCGTAACGAGCCGAATAGACTCCCGGAGCATTATTCAATACCTCGACTTCTAATCCCGTGTCGTCAGCGAAACAATCATATCCGAATTTCTCTTTAATATAGCGGGCTTTTAGCAAAGCATTTCCCTCTAAGGTATCTGCCGTCTCGGGGATATCGTCATGGCAATCGATATCGGATAAACTTATGATTTCCGCGTATCCGGCGGTTATCTTGCGGACCTCGTCCAGTTTGTGTTGATTATTTGTCGCGAATACAAGTTTCATATTTCGTAATCTATTAAATAAGAAAGCATTTCTATACGGTAGATATATAACGTATGGAAATGCTTTAAATTGTTTGTATATTCTTTTTTAAGTCTTTATCTGATCGAACCCCTCACCATATACCCCTCGGACAATGCTTTGGGAGATGAACGCTTGGTGGTCTATCCGTTTCACGATCCGGAAGATGGAGACGGATTCGGATTTCTTGGCGAGTAGTACGACTACCTTGACGGGTTTGCGGGAATAACCGCCCTCGCCGTCCAGTATCGTACAGCCACGGCCTAAGTCATGGATGATGCGATCCGCTATCTCGTCGTACTTCTGGGAGAAGATGAGGAATTGTACGGATTGGCGGTTACCGTTCAATACCATGTCGAGAACGTAATTGCTTATGACCATCTCCACGAAACCGAAAACGATCTTGTCCACGTTATGGAACAGGAAGAAAGAGGAACTGATGATGAAGAAATCGCAAAACAGAAGGATACGTCCGATCGATATATTCTTATATTTATTGATTACCGCACCGATAATATCCGTACCTCCGGTACTACCGTTCGCCGAGAATACCAATCCTAGTCCGGCACCACACATAAACGCTCCGATTATGATAGCCATAAACGGCTGGTCGTGCAGTATAGGTTGTCCTTTCAGCAGCCACTCGAAGAGAGAGAGAGAAGCCGAGAGTGAGAAAACTCCGAAAATAGTTTTTATCAAGAATTTTAGACCAAGGATCTTTAAGGCTACCACCAACAAGGCTACGTTGATGACAAAATAAGATACGGATACCGGGATCAATCCATTGGAGGCAAAGAAGATCAACGCACAGATACCACTTACCCCACCTGTCACGATCTCGTTGGAAAGGATAAAGGCGTTGAATCCGAATCCGTATAATAAAGTTCCGAACAGGATCATTAGATAATCCTGTACGGAAAAATAGATTTTTGTGAGTTTTAAGTTCATCCCACTACGATATTAACGATTTTGCCGGGAACGACAATAACTTTCTTAACGGCCTTGCCTTCCATCCACTTCGCTGAGTTCTCATGATTCAAAGCCGCTTTCTCGGCGTCCTCCTTAGAAATATCCGCCGGTAGCTCTAGGTTGTAGCGAGCTTTACCATTGAATGAGATCGCGTAAACAACGGATTTCTCCTTGAGATATTCTTCGTTGTGTTTCGGCCACCGGGCATCGCAGATGGTCGTATCATGTCCTAATTGATGCCATAGCTCTTCCGCTATATGAGGAGCGAACGGAGCCAATAAAGTGATCAGCGGCTCCAAGATGGCGCGCTTGCTGCATTTTAAGCTCGTTAACTCGTTCACGCAAATCATGAAGGCGCTAATGGACGTGTTGTATGAGAAATGCTCGATGTCGAACGTTACTTTCTTGATCAGCTTATGCAAGGATTTCAATTCGTCGGCCGTAGGCTCGGCATCGGTAACTTGCAGGGTATCCGTATTGCCGAAGAACAAGCCCCAAAGCTTCTTTAAGAAACGGTGTACGCCATCGATACCGTTCGTATCCCAAGGCTTGGATTGCTCCAACGGGCCTAGGAACATCTCGTACAAACGTAGGGTATCGGCACCATATTTCTCAACGATCATATCCGGGTTCACTACGTTGAACATGGATTTGGACATCTTCTCGACCGCCCATCCGCAGATATATTTACCATCTTCCAATACGAACTCCGCGTCGTTGTATTCCGGACGCCAGTTCTTGAAAGCCTCTATATCCAACAGATCGTTAGATACGATATTTACGTCTACATGGATAGGGGTGACCTCGTATTGGTCTTTCAAGTTCAAGGAAACGAATTTATTGGTTCCGTTGATGCGGTACACGAAGTTCGAGCGTCCTTGGATCATACCTTGGTTGATCAATTTCTTGAACGGCTCTTCCTCGCAAACGATACCCAAGTCGAACAAGAACTTATTCCAGAAACGGCTGTAAATCAAGTGGCCGGTAGCGTGTTCCGTACCACCGATATATAAATCCACGTTTCTCCAATATTCATCCACGTCTTTAGCTACCAAGGCTTTATCATTATGCGGGTCCATATAGCGCAAATAATAAGCGGAAGAACCGGCGAAGCCCGGCATCGTACAAAGCTCTAGCGGGAAGATCGTCTGGTTATCGATCTTCGATACCTCGGTGACTTTTTGGTTTACCGTGTCCCAAGCCCATTTAACGGCGTGTCCTAATGGAGGCTCGCCCGTCTCGGTAGGCAAGAATTTATCTACTTCCGGCAGCAACAGGGGCAGACATTCTTCCGGCAACATCTGAGGCATGCCATCGGCGTCGTAATATACCGGGAACGGTTCGCCCCAATAACGCTGGCGGCTGAAAATAGCGTCGCGCAAGCGGTAGTTTATCTTCACACGTCCCAGATCGTGATCTTTTACGTATTTCTTGGTAGCGGCTATCGCTTCCTTGATCGTCAGTCCGTTCAAGGAAAGATCGCAATAAGGAGTAACGCCGGCTCTCGGAGAATTGCATACGATACCTTCCTTGGCATCGAAACTTTCCTCGCTTACGTCGCAACCTTCCACCAAGGGGCGGATTTCCAGTCCGAAATGCTTCGCGAAAGCGTAGTCGCGACTATCGTGCGCCGGAACCGCCATGATCGCTCCCGTACCGTAGCCGGCCAATACATAGTCGCTGATCCAGATGGGAACCGCCTCGCCCGTAAACGGGTTAATAGCATAGGAACCACTGAATACACCGGTTACCTGACGGTCGGCGATGCGCTCGCGCTCGGTACGTTTCTTGGTACGATCTAGGTAAGCGTCTACTTCTGCTTTTTGGTCTGCCGTAGTTAATTGTTGAACCAATTCGCTTTCCGGAGCTAATACCATGAAGGTAACACCAAACATCGTATCGGCACGGGTCGTAAAGATCGTGAATTCCTTGTCGCTGTCTTTTACCTTGAAGCGAACCTCGGCACCTTCGCTGCGTCCGATCCAGTTCTTTTGGGTCTCTTTCAAGGAATCCGTCCAGTCGATCGTATCCAATCCGTCCAACAGGCGTTGCGCGTAAGCGGATACACGTAAGCACCATTGGCGCATGATCTTTTGTTCCACCGGATAGCCTCCACGCTCGGAAACACCGTTCACGACCTCATCATTCGCTAATACGGTACCCAAGGCGGCACACCAGTTTACCATGGTCTCGCCACGATAAGCGATCCGGTAGTTGAGTAATATCTCTTGTTTTTCTTTATCGCTCTTGGCTTTCCATTCCTCGGCGGTGAAACTAAGTTCCTCTCCGCAAGCTACGTTCAGACCTTCCGTACCACTGGTCTCGAAAGCCTGTATCAACTCGCTGATCGGGCGGGCTTGCTTCTCGTCGTTGCAGTAGTAGCTGTTGAACATCCGGATGAAGGCCCATTGCGTCCATTTGTAATATTCGGGATCGCAGGTACGGATCTCACGGCTCCAATCGTAGCAGAAACCGATCTTTTCCAATTGCTCCCGATAACGGGCTATATTATTTTTTGTCGTGATCTCCGGATGTTGGCCGGTCTGGATGGCGTATTGCTCGGCGGGCAATCCGTAAGCGTCGTAACCCATCGGGTGCAATACGTTAAAACCTTGCAAACGTTTGAAACGCGAATAAATATCAGAAGCTATATAACCGAGCGGGTGGCCAACGTGCAATCCCGCACCGGAAGGATAGGGGAACATGTCCAATACATAGTATTTAGGCTTATTCGTGTCTTTTTCGACTTTATAAACCTTTTCGGCAATCCAGTAGTCGTGCCACTTCTTCTCAATCTCTCTGAAATTGTACTCCATGATCGTTTATCGTTTTTGTATCGTTTTCTATTTAAGGCCACAAAGTTAGTGAATTTATTTATTTTATATGAGTTATTTACATGAACTGTTTATTTCACGTAACCAATCCGGGGGCGAGATTGATTCTCGGTTCTTTTCGCTTGTAACTCAGCGAGTGACAGATTGATTAGCTCAAGTTGCGTACGGGTATCTTCGTTGATGTCGTTGTAATCGGCAAATGCTTCTTCGATATACGCTTTGAGTTCCTTTACTTCTTGTTGGAGTTCAAACAAAGGGGAGGAAGAACTTATTATTTGTCGTATGCCGACGAAAGCACGCATGATAGAGATATTGACTTTAATGGCTGTATCGGATCTGAGTACAGAAGAAAGCATTGCTATACCTTGCTCCGTGAAAGCGAATGGAGCATATTGGTTACCTCCTTTCTTTGAGATGCCAATTTGGCATACCATATTGTTTTTCAAGTTGTTAAATTCTTGAATTGTTAATGTGAACATAAAATCATCAGGAAAGCGTTCTATGTTTCGTCTGACCGCACGTTTCAGTTGGGCGGTTTCTGTTCCATACATTTCCGCCAGATCAAAATCCAGCATGACTTTTTGCCCTCTGATCTCATAAATCTTGTTTTGTATCGCTTGTAATTCCATAGTATAAGAACTTATTAGTTTACTTTATTTGATATAACCAATTTTAGGTCTTTTAGCATTGTTCTTTTTCTTTGTAGCCAGTTCGGAAAGAGCTATGTAAATATCATCCAAAGACTTTTGGGTATCTTCACTGAGATCATTGATAGCGCAAAGCGTTTCCTCATTAGCCATTTCAAGAGATTTGATACGTTCTTGTAGCTCTTTAATTTCGATGGAACTAGTGATAGTTTGTAAGGTATAATTCCGGATAGCGACAAAGGCTCTCATAATGTTTCTGTTGATTTCGATCGCAATGTCTGAGTTCAGCACACTACTTAGCATTGCGACTCCTAGTTCCGTGAAAGCGAATGGCATATATTTAAAGTTATTACCTCTACCTTTATTCAAGGTCACAAATTGTGATCTTGAAAGTTCCTCCTTGGTCAATTCAAACATAAAATCATTTCCCTCGAATCGTTTAGGATTACGCCTGACTGCCTGTTTAAGTACCCTTGTCTCTATTCCATACATTTCCGCCAGATCAAAATCCAGCATGACTTTCATACCTCTGATCTCGTGAATCTTGTTTTGTATCGTTTGTAATTCCATAGTAAAGATTTTAGTTTAATATTATGGTCGCAAAGGTTTGTAAAATAATTGAGATAAGCAATAAGCTAGTTGGATATTTATGATTGGTTGCATTTGTAAGTTGTACAATGAGTTATTGCTGATCTGGCTTATTGTCTATTTTTTATGTGTTCTTATTTTCCTTATAAGATTTCCGGGAAAAACACGTACGTGATTTATGAAAAACACGTACGACTTTTTGGAAAAACATGTACGTGTTTTCCGGAAAACATGATGATGTTTTTATATCACTGATATTCATGTATATATAACTTGATACCTTTGCATGGACTTATTGTGTGTTTTTTCTTCTTGTATTTGTTATTTTGTTGTTCTATCGTTTGTTTATGAATTAAAAATATTTAATTTTGCTTATCTATAATAAAGGATGAAGTCATTTATATATATACTATTAACTTCCTTGACTTTCCTTGTGGTAGGATGCCAAAATGAATCTGAGGAAATCCGTTTGATCAATCAGGCGGAACGTTTGTTTGATGCCTATCCGGATAGTGTAATCACTACATTGGATTCCATTCCGCTCCCGGAAGAGATGAATCCCCGTTTGATAGCCCGTTGGTGTATGTTGTACGCACGTGCCGCCGATAAAATAGAGGATGAGATGCCTTATACGAACCAGCTTGAGATCGCCTTGAAATACTATCAAAAGAAAAAGATGCGGGAAGAGGAGGCTGAGATCGGCCTTTATCTGGGGCGTTCGTATGTGGAGGATAAGGAGTACGAGAAGGCAATGAGGGCTTACTCCGATGCGCTGGAGGTAGCGTTGGCGATTAAGAACTATAATCGTGCCGGGTATATTTGTAGTTATATGGGGGATTTGTATGAACTGGATGATCGTTATGTGTTAGCTGCAAAAAAATATAAGGAGAGCGGACGGTATTTTCGATTGGCCGGTAATATGAAAAGCTATGTGCGTTCGTTTGTGAATGAGGGAAGGAGTTATATGGATGTTGATTCTAATTATTTAGCTTTAACTATATTGAAGCGAGCAGAAGTGATAATAGATTCCTTGAGAGTAGATGAGGTTAGAAATTATGTATACAATGGTCTAGGTAATATATTTAATGTTTTGGAAAAATATGATTTAGCTGAAAAATATTTATTGAAGAGCATAAAAGAGGATTCGAGTGATACTGCTTCGGATTATTTGACCTTATCAGATCTTGAGCAAAAGCGTGGAAATTTAGAACAAGCGGAAAATTATCTTCAAAAGGCTAATAGTGTATCCATAGATAATGATTTTGTACCGGCTACTATTGCTTATCATTATTATAAAATAAATAAAGAAAGAGATGATTATAAAAGAGCTTTGTCTTTTTATGAAGAATATGTAGCAGCAGAGGATTCCCTTATGAATATAAGTAAATCTGTCGATATATATGATACAGAACAAAAATATGAACATTTGAAATTGCATAATGAAAATATAAGATTACTATTAAAGGGGCAAAGGAATTATACTTTTATATTGATATTGTTATTTTTATGTGCTTTACTCATTATTGTCTATTTAGCTACGATAAGAAGAAAGAATCGTTCACTTTTAAAACAACAAGAAAAAATTAATACTTTGAATCAAAGCATATATCAATTATATGCAGAACTTCGGAGAAAGAGTGATGAACTAATCCAATTGCAAAATACTCAGTATTCTTCGGTGAAAATGCAAGTGGAATATGAAAATGTACAGAAAGAGGTAGATAGCTTGAGATCTCGATTATTCGAATTAAGAGAATCTAAAATTCTCAATAGTAATTTAGCTAAAAAAATAAAGAAAATATCTCAAACTGTGCAGCCTAATCATTCTGAAGCACCCGTTTCCGAAAAAATGTGGATTGATATTGAAGTTTTGATGATGGAAGTTTACCCTAGTGTTATAAAGGTACTGAAGGATGCAGGCTTGTCACCATCGGAGATGCATCTTTGTTTCCTTACATTATTTAAACTTGATTCAACAGCTATATCTATCCTTTTAAATATTATTCCTACTTCCGTCGATCGTACACGTTTGCGAGTACGAAAGAAATTAAATTGGGAAGGTAAACAAGGATTGTATGAATCTCTTGTTAATATTTAGTATGTAATAAACCTTCATTTAAGGGGCTCTACGATTGTTTGTCTATGTATTTGTTTTTATAGTATTTGATTGTCAAGTGTTTACGTTTTTTTCTTTGTCTATGTGGATTACATAATTTAACCCCTTTAGATCATATATAATCTCTAGATTTGCAACCGAAACATAACAAAAAAAGAGAGATTATGAAAAATGTAAAATGGCTACTAACAGTGTTGTTTATTTTTTCAATTTGTATTCCATCTTTTGCAGGTCATGTGCCTTTACATGGTCATCTTAAGAAAAAACAGCGATCTGTAAATTTGGATGTACCTATAAAAGCAGACATAGATGAAACTTCAAAAGTTTTGTCTTTGGAGTTTTTAGAATATATAGGAGAGGTACGAGTATCTGTTGTGGATGCGAATGGAAATATCGTTTATGAGGAGATAGTGGATACACAAGATGTTTCTTCTAGTATTATCTCATTAGATGAATGTACTTCTGGATCTTATGGACTTTATATATCAGATTCAGAAAACTACGCAGAAGGTTTTTTTAATTTATAAATAATTCAAATTTTAGAAGTATGGACAAAAAGACAGTGCTTTTAGCATCTGCATGTACTTTATTGATGATATCATGTAGTAATGATGCGGAATTGATTAATGTTGCTGAAACGACAGGATTACAAACAAAGGCTTTTGTTGGTGAAGCAGATTTCCAAATTGTAGATTATGCGGGAGATAAATGTATTCAGTTCAAGAATGATTCCGTCTTTAATGCGATGCTTTGGGAGATGAATGATATGTCAGAAGAAGAGAGAAATAATATTTTCTCGGGGGCAGGTTTCGTAAGTCAATGGCAACTTATGCAAGAAGCAGATCAAGAACAGGAGCTTATTGTAGACAATTATGAGAAAGATCTTAGCCAACCTTGGCCTGCTCATCAAATCAAAGAATTCAAACAAAAATATGATGATGTTTTCATGTTTGAACCTTATGATTCTACAGATTTTATTGCGCATTATAAATTAAAAGGTTCTACATATAGTTCTTTTGTGAATAGAAGGGGGGTGTTTTTGATAGGAGATAGTGTAGCACATGCTCCTGTATATAAGGCTTTAGAGGAATATTTCGGATCAGGGATATCATTGTATGGTAATAATGAAGCTACAAATGAAAAGAATGATATAAACCTAGCTGAAAGTAAATATCAAATACCAGGTGGTGATTATGTAAAGGTTCGAGCTATTCCAAGATTTATAGAGTTACAAACTATTGAAAATAAAAATTATTTGTCATTGGGCTTTGATTATCTTAGTCAAAAAAAGAAAGTTTTATGGAAAAAACACCGTACAATGATTATACTACGTCTTACAGCTTCAGGGTCAGGAAGTGGTTTTGAAGTATATAATGTTTCAATTAAAAATTATCAGAATAAAAATGGGGTAACAATTCTTTTACATACAGATGTATATAATAAACTTTTAGCTAAGGATCAAGGAGGTATGTTAGGGCATGTTGGTGAAAATCCAAGAAACTCAGTTACAATCGTAACTCCTCCTCGATTTGAGTTTTCTGGACGAATGGAAATTTGGTCAGATGAAATGCCTGAAAGTAATAAAGGGACTGCAAAAATAAGTTTAAAAGAAGACTGGTGATAATTTATGAAAAAAATTTTATTTTTACTGTTATTGGTTTCTACTTCTACTTTCGCCCAAATTGAGCATGGCTTATTAGTAGGTGCCGGTGTTGGATTTCCTTTACAAGATAGTTGGAAACGAACTACTTGGGGTGATGAATCAAATTGGTCTTATCGGCACGATTATAAGTTAAATAGTATGATCGGTTATCGCTTTCGATTCCTTCCGGAACAGAAATTCTTTTATGATTTGGATATTACGATGGGATTTCAGAAGATGGAAACGACGAAGTATTTTCCTTATTATGAAAGTATAGAGGATGGTATATATGTTTCTAAGAAAGCTGATGTTTTCGATGAGTTTGTGATGCCTATCTCCGTAGCCGCTAGTTGGAATTGGCGTTTTACCAAGAAATTCCATTTAGGTGTCGGTATCGCTCCTACGCTTTATGTACAGCCACAAGCCGTGTTTGACCTGTCCGTGATGGCGAAGGTGGGATATCGTTTAAGCAAGCATTGTGAGTTCGGCCTTTCTTATCAGTATGGCTGTTTCAATACCTTGAAGCATTTCAATAACGGACCGGCTAATGGCCGTCGTGGACATCTTTCGGATTTGATGCTCTCTGTATATGTTCCTTTTGTTTTGAAATGATAGAATAATAAAGTATAGAAACACATAATGTTTTATTTGGAACCAAAACAAAGATGAATAACTGCCTATAAGAAAAGAGTACGTGAAAAGAGCCATGTGTAGAGAGATAATTCTATGCATGGCTTTTGCTTGTATAATGTATATAGATTCTCAAGAATTATTGAGGCATTTTTTGTTTGCGATATTGTCTCTCTCGTGATTAAGAACTATCTTTGACAAACTATCCAATAGTGGATGCCGAATCAAAATCAATTGACTATGAAAACAAAAAAATTGAAATTCTTCGTAAATTTGTGGTTCTTTAAGCATATCTTATAGTAAGGATCGAATATGAAAATGAGTGAAAAGGAGGTTGATACATCAAATGAACTACGGGTCTTGTCCCTGTTCTCTGGATGTGGGGGCATGGATTTAGGATTCGAGGGGGATTTTATATGTCATCGTAAGTCTATATCTCCTCAAAGTACCTGGGTTCAAGAGGTTATCGATGAACACTGGGTTCGTTTACAGAAGAATCGTTTTCGAACGGTCTTTGCGAATGATATATTGAAAGAGGCACAAACCGCTTGGCTTCAATATATGGATCGATTCGGATATGATAAAAACGTTTATAATACAAAGAGTATCGTAGACTTGGTGAAAGAGCATCGAGCGGGGAAAAAAGTTTTCCCTAAAAATATAGATGTCGTCACGGGAGGTTTTCCTTGCCAGGATTTCAGTGTCTCTGGTAAACGTCTGGGATTTGAGTCGAATAAGGATCATACCGGGAAATTGCGTGAGGACGATGAGGCCTCGGAAGAGACGAGGGGTAAACTTTACTATTGGATGAAGCAGGTGATCGATATTACGAGACCCAAGATATTTATCGCGGAGAACGTGAAGGGACTGGTGAATCTGGGAGACGTGAAAAGTATTATTCAGAGAGACTTCGCCCATGCGGCTGGGGATGGATATATTGTTTTAGATCCTCAAGTTTTACATGCGGGCAATTATGGGGTTCCGGAGTCTAGAGAGCGTGTGATTTTTATCGGGATACGTAAGTCCGCGTTAAAGGTTAAGGCTTTAAGAGCGCTTCAAGAGGAGAAGATACCCAAAGCTTACGATCCTTATCCGAGTCCGACACATGCTTGCACCGTGGAAGATAAGAAACTATTGCCACCGGTGGTTTGTCGGGATGTATTTGTAGGATTGGAGGAACCGGATAGGACAGAAGATCCATCCCAGCGGTATTATTCACAGGCGAAATATATGGGAGCTCATTGTCAAGGTCAAAAGGAGATCGCGCTGGATAATATTGGCCCGACGATTCGTTCCGAGCATCATGGAAATATAGAATACCGTCGTTTATCCCGGGAGCATGGGGGCGTTATTACGGAAGAATTAGACGCCGGTTTACAAGAACGTCGCTTAACTCCTCGAGAATGTGCTTTGATACAGACGTTTCCGCCGGATTATACGTTTGTCTCCCATAAAAAGAACAGTACACGTTTTGAGTTAAGTGCCTCAGGCGCTTATAAGGTGATCGGTAACGCGGTTCCTCCAGTATTAGCGTATCATATAGCGAATCGCATACAGACTTTATGGCCGTTGTATTTTAAAAAGAGATAATATGGAAGAGGAGAATATTATTACTGTGCGTAATAGAAATCTTCAAAAAGCGGATGAGGCTTTTGCGGATTTTATGTTTATGCTGGAATCATACTTGAATGAAAAAGCAGCTGCTATTCCGGGTACGTATTGCGATTGTAAGAGTAAGGAACTGGAAAATGTAGTAGTGAACGTGATGAAAGAACTTTGCGGTAGAACTCCTTTCCGTGTGGAGGAGATACGCTTGGTTTCCGCCCAATATTTTCCAGATATTATCGCGGAGAAATATTATGGGGTTGAGGTAAAATCTACAAAAGAGAACCATTGGACATCTACGGGAAGTAGCATCGTGGAGTCTACACGTGATAAGAATGTAGAAAATATCTATATGCTCTTCGGCAAACTGGGAGGTAAGACGGCGGAGTTTAAGTGCCGTCCTTATGAGGATTGTCTCTCCGATATAGCTGTTACCCATTCTCCCCGTTATTTGATTAATATGGAATTAACGAAAGAGCAGACTATTTTTAGTAAGATGGGAGTTGCTTATGATCAATTAAGGAATGCTCCGGATTCTATAGAGATCGTTCGAAAATATTATAGGGAAAAAGCCATTAAAGCCAAAAAGAAAGCTATGCCTTGGTGGTTGGGCACTTCCGCTGAGGAAAGTTTGGAGGAGCATACGGATATGAATATAAGCCTGTGGGTGGATAATGGAGAATATGCGGATCCGGAAAGGAATAAGAGACTAAAAGCGGAGATATTTATTTTATTCCCGGAAGTAGTGAGTGGGAATTATGAGAATGCTGCCTTATGGTTATGTATGCGCCGGTCTGTTGTTAATTTTCATATGCGGGACACTTTTTCCGCAGGGGGCCAACAATTGAAACTGAATGATGAACTTCTGCCTTTTCCTTTACCGCATGTGGTTGGTGAGTTGTTAGAATCTGCGACTTTAATAAAGAACTATCTTCTTAATAGTGATGATTTAGACTTAGATATATCGGAATTCCGTCCAGAACTTATGTTGCCTAACCGATATGAGGTCTGGCTTAATGATATTTGGAAACGTATTCATCAACTAAAACCTTGTAAAAGGAAAGAGACTATCGAAGAATTGGGCGGTATTTCATTGGCCGAATGGATCGATAGGAAATATACTTTGTCTGTAAAATAAAATATATCTTCTTCTCGATCGTCTCCCTAAGATCATAGATCGTATCAAGAAGCATACCTATCCCGGAAAAATACGCTGTTTTATATCTCCACAAACGGCTTAACGACTTGTATATGGAATTAGTAGGGGATTGAGACGGTTGATTTAGAACTAATAGCGAATCAGAAGGGTTATACAAATACGTAACATTAAAGTTTAAAGCTATGAAGTTTTTTATTGACACGGCGAATCTGGACCAGATCCGGGAAGCGAATGAATTGGGAGTATTGGATGGCGTGACGACTAATCCGTCCTTAATGGCGAAAGAGGGAATCCGGGGGGTGGAAAATCAACGGAAACACTATTTGGAAATTTGCGAGATCGTGGGCGGGGATGTAAGCGCCGAGGTAATCGCTACCGACTTAGAGGGCATGATAAAAGAAGGGGAGGAGTTGGCAGCTTTACATCCTAATATAGTCGTTAAAGTACCTTGTATCGAAGCGGGGATTAAAGCGATAAAATATTTCACCAGAAAAGGCATCCGTACGAATTGTACGCTGGTTTTCTCTGTCGGTCAGGCGTTATTGGCGGCTAAGGCCGGGGCTACGTATGTATCGCCCTTTGTCGGGCGTTTGGATGATATTGCCAGCGACGGGATAGAGCTGGTACGTAAGATCGTGGAAATGTATGATTATTATGATTATGATACCCAAGTTTTAGCGGCTTCTATCCGTAGCACCCAGCATATCATCCAATGCGTGGAGGCCGGGGCGGATGTGGCTACTTGTCCTTTGTCCGCCATTAAAGGCTTATTGAAACACCCGTTAACGGATAGTGGGCTAGCTACTTTTCTAGCGGATTATAAGAAAGTAAACGGATAGAAAAAAAATAGTACCTTTGTGCGGATTAATTCGTAAACGCATTTAAAAGATTACTATCGTGGCAAAAGTTGTGGAAACCCCTTTGATGAAGCAGTATTTCGATATAAAAGCGAAACATCCGGACGCTATCCTTTTATTCCGGGTTGGAGACTTTTACGAGATGTATGGCGAGGACGCCGTGATTGGCGCGGAAATACTGGGTATCGTACAGACCAAACGTGCGAATGGCGTAGGGCAGCATGTTGAGATGGCGGGATTTCCACATCATGCCTTGGATTCTTATCTGCCGAAGTTGGTGCGGGCCGGAAAGCGTGTGGCTATTTGCGACCAGCTGGAAGACCCTAAGTTGACGAAGAAACTGGTGAAGCGGGGTATTACGGAATTGGTGACTCCCGGTGTTTCCATCAATGATAATATACTGAATCATAAAGAGAATAATTTCTTGGCCTCTATCCATTTCGCCAAGGAGGTATGTGGTATTTCTTTCTTGGATATCTCTACCGGCGAGTTCATGACAGCGGAGGGTTCCATCGATTATATCGACAAATTACTCAATAATTTTTCCCCGAAGGAAGTGTTGATCGAACGGGGAAACAAGAAGCGTTTCGAGGAGGCTTTCGGTCCTCGTTTCTTTATCTTTGAGCTGGATGACTGGATCTTTACGACCTCGGCCGCCGAGGATCGCCTGTTGAAGCATTTCGAGACGAAGAACTTGAAGGGTTTTGGCGTACAACACTTGAAATTAGGTATTATCGCTTCCGGGGCGATTCTGTATTATCTGGACCAGACCCAGCATACGCATATTTCCCATATCACCGCTTTATCCCGTATCGAGGAGGATCGATACGTCCGCTTGGATAAGTTTACGGTACGCAGCTTGGAACTGGTGGGTACGATGAACGATGAGGGAACAAGCTTGTTGGACGTGATCGATAAGACGATCTCGCCGATGGGCTCTCGTATGCTTCGCCGGTGGATACTATTCCCGCTAAAGGATGTAAAACCGATCCAAGAACGCCAAGAGGTCGTGGATTATTTCTTCCGTGAACCGGAGACAAAGGAGTTGCTGGATACGCAGTTGGAGCAGATCGGCGATTTGGAACGTATTATCTCCAAGGTGGCTGTCGGCCGTGTATCTCCTCGTGAGGTGGTTCAGCTAAAGGTCGCGCTTCGTGCGATCGAGCCGATCAAGGAGGCATGTATGGCGAGCGGGGAACCCAGCTTATGCCGGATCGGGGAGCAATTAAACGCTTGCGCCTTGATCCGCGACCGGATTGAGAAAGAGATTAATAACGATCCCCCTTCGTTGGTCAATAAGGGAGGAATTATAGCGAAGGGTGTCAACGAGGAATTGGATGACTTGCGTGCCATCGCTTATTCCGGCAAGGATTATTTGTTGAAGGTACAGCAGCGCGAGATCGAATTGACGGGTATCCCAAGCTTGAAGATCGCTTTCAACAACGTCTTCGGCTATTATATAGAGGTACGTAATACCCATAAGGATAAAGTCCCGGCGAATTGGATCCGTAAACAGACCTTGGTGAACGCCGAGCGCTATATTACCGAGGAGTTGAAGGAATACGAGGAGAAGATATTAGGGGCGGAAGAAAAGATCCTTGCTCTGGAGACCCGCCTTTTCAATGAGCTGGTATTGGCCTTGACGGAATATATTCCGCCTATCCAGATGAACGCGAACTTGATCGGGCGTATCGATTGCCTTTTATCTTTCGCCAAGGCTGCGGAGGCGAATAAGTATATCCGTCCGGTCGTGAGTGATTCCGACAAGATCGACATAAAGGGAGGTCGCCACCCGGTAATCGAGAAACAACTGCCCTTGGGAGAACCTTATATCGCCAATGATGTCTATCTGGATGACGAGAAACAACAGATCATCATTATCACGGGTCCGAATATGGCCGGTAAGTCCGCCTTATTGCGTCAGACAGCCTTGATTACGCTCATGGCGCAAATCGGTTGCTTTGTTCCGGCCGAGAGCGCCCATATCGGTATCGTGGATAAGATATTTACCCGTGTAGGCGCCTCGGATAATATCTCGGTGGGTGAGTCTACTTTTATGGTAGAGATGAATGAGGCCTCCGATATATTAAATAATATGACTTCCCGGAGCTTGGTGCTTTTCGACGAGTTAGGGCGGGGTACCAGTACCTACGATGGCATATCGATCGCTTGGGCGATCGTGGAATATATTCATGAGCACCCGAATGCGAAGGCGAAGACGCTGTTCGCTACCCATTACCACGAGCTGAACGAGATGGAGCGTGCCTTTAAGCGGATCAAGAATTATAACGTATCGGTCAAGGAAGTAGGGAATAAGGTGATATTCTTGCGTAAGTTGATACCGGGAGGAAGCGAGCATAGCTTTGGTATCCACGTGGCGAAAATGGCCGGTATGCCTAAAAGTATCGTGAAGCGTTCGAATGAGATCTTGAAGCAGTTGGAGTCCGAGAATCGTCAGGAAGGCATCGGGGGTAAGCCTGTAAAAGCGATCGCGTCTGCCGCCGAGGGGTATCAGCTGAGTTTCTTCCAGTTGGATGATCCGGTGTTGAGCCAAGTACGGGATGAGATCAAGAACTTGGACGTGAATAATCTTACCCCCTTGGAAGCCTTGAACAAACTGAGTGAAATTAAGCGGATTATTACGGGGAAATAATCCGCTTGATCGTATTACCGATGATTGGTAATCATTTACTTTTTAGGTCTCACCAACACTACCACCCGGTTGTCATCCTCTTCCAATGTCGCGGCCACCTCTTTTAGTTTGCCTTTCAGCTTTCCCCTTTTATAGTCCTGGCAAAGATCGGAAGCATTGATGGTAGAACACAATTCGCCTTTTGAATTGATGGGAGGAAATGTCACCATATAGATTTCTTTCTTATAAGAATAATCATCGTTGTATGTGATATAGTTGAAAAATTTCTTTTCTTGCGTATCGTATGCGAAGTACTTTCTCGGGAAACCTTCTCCTGTGTTAAAATCATATATATTCGTTACGCTTTCCATGAAATAATAACGATCGGAAATCAATCTTAAGACGACGAAAACGCCCGGGTCCATGGTGTGGATAGGGGGTGTTCGTGCGATAAGCGGGCGCAAACTGTAATCAGGCATTAAGGTGTAGACCGTATCTGCAGAGGCCTCAAATAGAATCCAATTACCGTTAAAAGGAATTATACTGTTATACGGACCTGGTCCAGCTGCTCTTGTTTCTCCTTTATCATAAAGTCTTTCAACGATATGGAATAATTGCTTCTCTTTATATGGAACCGTGATTTCTTTCGTTATACTTCCATCTTGTTTCGACACAAGCAAGAATGGTACCTCAAAATTAAACTTATCATAACAAATCAAGTTGTCCTTGTCATAATCAAGCATTTCCACGTAAAACGAACTTTTCTCGCTTCTTTGATTCAGACTTCGTTTGAAATTTCCTTCCAAATCATAAACCCTTATCTTTTTCGCATGAAAATCATTTACGAAAATCTCTTCGTTTTCTTCATCTAACGAAACCGATCTCATAGACACGTATTCTTCTCCACCTTGTCCCTTGCGATTTATTTTGCGAATAGCTTTTCCGTTCCGGCCATATACGAAAATATTGCCATCATCGTAAAAGTTTGTCACGATTATGTATTTCTCGCCAACCGCCTGCACGCATGCCCGATTGATAAACTCATCGTTTGTTTCCAGCGGAATATACTCCACATCCATGAAGTCTTGAAGGACCAACTCTTTTTTGGTTGAATAACTATCGTTTACATCCACGGTTATAAGACCATCGGTCGATGAATGGTCGCCTCCACATCCAGCCATTACAAACAGGATGATTATCCCTGTAAAAATGAATCTTTTCATACGCGTATGATTTTTGTTTAACTTATGGTGGTGAAGATACTATAAAAAGCCGATGGTTTTCACGAAATTATCCTATTATTTGTTGATCTCACTGGTAATTTCTTGCACATCTTGGAGCGTAAAACGCCCTAACAATTGCATGACGCTGAAGCTCCCGTCGTCCATGTCGGCTATCATGATCAACTCCTGTATCAGTTCTCCTTGTTGCTTGACGTAGAAATTGGCTTTGGTCTTTCCATCTTTTACTCGCATGAGTTCTTCATGATCCTTTCCGATCAAGGCTTTGAACTCACCTCGCATTCGTTCCCTTAAATCCGCTTTTTGGGTGGTGAGTATTTGCAGGGATTCTATTTTCCCTTTCAGGTTGGCAAGGTTGAGTCCGGCGGTTTCCATGACCGGCATCATCTGAAACATCTTTTTGGAGATATATACGGAAGTAACATCGTCCATATCCGCATATTTGTCGAAAAGCTTGTTCTGGGCAAAACAGATATTCACGCAGCAGAGAAGCAGTATTGTATATAGTTGTTTGAGTCTCATTGTATTAATCATTTAAATGTTTATTTACGATCTTGTTTATTTTTGTGATCTCTTGACTGGCTTCATTGACCTGCCCGAGACCTTTGTTTAAATTCCTAGACATGAACGCCAAGGCATTTTGGGCTACGACAGCTGCCTCTTCAGGATCGGTAAAGGTATCGGCCATAACGGGAGCCGGACGATTTGTCTCCGTGAAGATGAGGAATAGGGCGCCAAGAATAGCGGCGGCGATTCCGCTTATCCAATAGAAGGAACGTCTTCGTGAGACTCGGGGAGATATCTCTTCTTGGGCTAGGAAGTCGATTTGTCGTTCCAGCCTTTCGGAAAGTCCCTCCGGTAAGGCTAAATCCTCTTGGAGTGCCTTGTTTATTAGTTCATCTATCTTTTTATCATCCATGACAACTTGCTTTTTCTAGTTTCTCCCGGATCAATTTGCGTGCCCGGGAAAGTAATGTTCTTATATTAGAGGAGCTAAGCCCTGTAATCTGTTCAATGTCCTCATAGGAACAATCCTCAATACCACGCAGGCGGATTACCTGCCTCTGGTTCTCGGGGAGCTGTTCTATCAGTTCTTGTATACGCCGGATATCCTCTTTTTCTTCCAATTCCTTTTCCGGCGAGGAGTCGGTCGTTAATAGAACGGTCTCCAATGCCTCTTCGTTGTCTCTTCGGCTTGCTTTGGGCGAGCGCAGGAAATCCAGACAAAGATTTTTGACCAATGTTATGGAAAATGCTTCCGGATTCTGGATATCTCCCAGCTCATCCCTTTTATTCCATAATTTGCAATAGGCATCTTGAAGTATGTCTTCCGCATCCGCTTTATTGTCTAATAAGGCATAAGCGATCCGATAGAGTTTAGGATGAAAGGGTAGGAACCGTTGTTTAAAAACATCAACGTCCATCAGTATCGCCCTTAATAATTTCCAGTTTTGTGCTCATTGATTACCCGGTCTAGATCGGACGGGCTGATCTTTCCTTTGATACGGATTAACGCATTGTCGCTTCCTGTCGTGAATATGACCAGTTCACGGATCATATCCTCTTTTATTTTGACAAGAACTTTCGTGCGACTGTCCCTTTCATTTGCCGTGACCATCGTCTCATAATCAGGATCTCTCAGGTTCCGTATGGCGGTAGACAGTCGGTCTTTCACCTCTTGGGCACAATTATCAAATTCAAGGATCTCTATACCGTTTACTCCCATTGTCTCGGTGAACAGGCTGGCTAGCTTCATCGTTATGTTTCCGATATTTACGGAAGTAACATCGCTTTCACCCCGGAAAGCATTGAATAATTGATCCATCTTCTGCTGCCCGTATCCTACTTGGCTGATAAGGAGGATGGCCAGTAACACTAGTAATCTTTTCATTGTAATTGACTTTTTCGTTAATACTATGTTTTTGGATCGCCCTTCGTCCGTGCGCCTTAGAGTGGGGGCTTTCACAAAGAAGACGGGATAAGGGATTTGTTTGTTACAAAAATAGGCAAAAAAGATTAGAGTCCGGGTGTATTTATTCTCGATAGGCTTTACGGTAAGAATGAAAAGTTCCATAGATTAGTACTCTTATTTTATATCCTGATTATTTTTTCTTCAGTTTAGGTGTCCATATATAGGCGACGGAATCGTGTAACCTGATATCTTTACCATCGAAATATAACTTATAGGAATATTTATATCCTTTATTCCAGCAGGTGCCTTCCGGAATGATGTATTTGTAAGTTCTTCCATTGATAGTAAAGATCGCCTCAACTTCTTTTTCCCGGATAGGAGAGTAGGTAGGGACTATACGGATATTTTGCTCCTCCGCTTTCGCGTGTCGTAAAGTTACGGATGGATCTATTGTAAGTAAAGTGGCTTTATATGCCCCGGGAGTTCCTTTGATATTTCCGGTTACGATATCCATTGTCCCGGTATATTGCAAGGTATTACCTCCCGCACGGTTACCGATCTGTATGGAGGTTAGCTTGAATAGCCCGTTGATGTCCGAATCTTGATATATTTCGAATGAGAGAAGTGATAATGCATAATTCATGGAGAGTTTCGCGAGCGGAGATTTACGGTTAACCTCTTTTTGACCTTGCGAGAGCCTCCCATATTTATAAGAGGGGGTTTCTGCCGCGATTGGGGATATTTTGATCGGTATGGAGGTGGGATCTAACGGTATTTGTACTTTATAAGGTGAGTAAGCGTAGATCATGACTGGTCGATTAGATCTGAGGAATACCTGCGGTGTTTGTTTCCATTTTAAAGAACCTTTTGATGAGCCTACAGCCTTTGATTTTACGTTTTTATAAAGAGATGCGCCTTTATATAAACTGTCTTGATTACCATAGGTTATAAATAATCCTATTTCGGACCCTTCGGGCAGAATTTCGGTGAATACTGAAGAACCTGCCGTATAGGACCGGGTGGTCATTTCAAGAACTGACTTTCGTGCGGTTGATTTCTCTTTGGACATCCACTGCTGATTTTCATGACATCCGGTAAAGATGATTAACAAGATCGTAATTAATAATAATTTGTTCATTTTGTCTAATGTTTTAATGGAACCTTTCAAACAATAAACATTTGAGCCAATATAGTTTATTATTCTATTACTATTAATTATTATTCCTGTTATAAAATGATATTTTTATATATTATATAGTAACGATTGTTTTATCCTCTTAATACGCAAAGTAACCTGCTTTATTGTATACTATAATAATCAATATATCCAAGAGATATAAAGTTATTATTAAACGGGTCTCGTCCTTGTAATAGTCAAATAGAAGAGTGTTTTTGGCGATAAGTTGAGAGGGAATGATAACCCTTGAATGTAAAAGGGTATTTGGACGAGACCCGTTGTTTCTCTTATTGAGAGAATATATAGAGTCGGCTGAATGAAAAACACATCGTACGGGTAGTGACCCCGATGGTCTAATTCGCCGGAATGATAGAGCCAATTGTTATTTTCAGTGTAGTTGCCGGTGGCAAACGGATCAAAGCTTGCCACGGCATTACACCTTAATAACCACAACATAAAAAACTTACATGATATTGCCAATCAATCCTTCGTCGTTACCCGGTAACCAGTCTGTGATAGAGACGTCTCGCAATTGTAACGACCTTCCGTTAAAGCTTAGCTTATATAAATATTTTTTCCCTTTTTCCCATTGGGTGTTAGCGGGTATGTCAAATTTGTAGGTTTCTCCGTTGATCGTGAATAAGGTCTCCACGTCTCCGGTTCCGATCGTGCCGGAAGGTGGAATTACCATGAGCCGCATAGGATCACAATATTTCTCGTTGATGAGGGTAACCGGATTCGTCAAGGATAATACCGTGGATGCGGACGTGCTACGGGCGGTAGAACCGATGATATCGCCCGTCGTGATATCGAGGGTTCCTTCGCTGACTAAAGTTGTTCCACCGGGCTTATTTCCTACTTGAACGGAACTTATAATAAAGGCACCTGTCTTGCCTTTGCTTAGGTTCAACTGGAAAGATATAAGCGATAGGGCATGATTCATGCTGAGTAATACAAGTGGCGAGGTACTGTTGACCGCTTTTTGTCCGATCGCATGGGTTCCATACATATAATCATCGGTCTCCAATGCGTTCGGGGCCAGTTTAACAGGTATCTGCCGGGCGTTAAAATTTATATCTTCTTGATATGGATAATATGCGTATATCGTAGCTTCATTAGAGTCAAGGATCACTTCCGGACTCTGTTGCCACCGGATTTTTCCATTCACTCTATAAGCTTTTACGCTTACGTTTTTATAAGTGGATATGCCATTGTATAAATCGTCGACTGTACCGGACGTGATTTGTAGTCCGAGCATAGAGCCTTCTTTAAATTCTTGTATAAAATTGGTGGATTTTGTAGTTAGGATACGAGTCGTTATTTGGAGTGGTTTTTCATTCCAGCCGATATTCTCAAGACCTCCGAAGTCTTTGTCGTTGGAGCAACCCCAAAAGCTTAAAATCATACTGGTAAAGAGTACTAAATTTCTCATTATTTTACTTATTTTTGTGTGAAACTTCTGGATGCAAATATCGGGTGGTTAAGGGGAAAGGGAGGTGCATACGGTCTAAAACGTCGGTGAAATCGTATAAAATTAGATCGTTCAAATTGTCTAAGGCGTTCATATTGTTAACTGAGGGGTCAAAAAGAACATTCGGGGGGGCGTATTGTTTAATAGATAGGAGGTAGTGTTATTATGTTGGATAAAATTCAGTTTCTACTAAGCTTACAGATATTAGGCTTTTGTGTTTTTGGTGGTATTACCCTGCTACTACGGGCCCGTGAGAATAGGGCAAAACAGATTTTGGGGTGGAGTATGTTATTATGGGCGTTTTTAGCGGCGGTACGAGTATCGGTTAACCTGTATTTAGAGGATTCAAAAGAGATATTTCATCCGGATGTGCTGATTATGGGATGTATTGTGGTAGCTACATTAGCTTGTTACGTGATAGAAGTGTTACGACCTTGCTATATGACCGTTCGCCGTTTCTTTATTTTTACCAGTCCGATATGGGTATTGGGTATTTCTTTTTTGATTTACCGGCTATCCGGTGGAAATATTCATCGTTATAACTCTTTTGGCGAGGTATTCGATACCTTGAATCTGGATGTGGTTATAAGGCTTTTGATTTTATTTTTCACGCTTCTGTATATGATCGTTCCTATTTATCTGATCTTGCGCTATAGTGAGGGATTTAAGGTGTATTTAAGGGAAAATGTATCGGACCCGGAAGATTATGATCTGGACTGGTTGAAAAAGACCATGCTGATCCTTTCTTCTATGTATATTTTTTATTTGGTATTGTTGTTTACGGATCGGGTTAGCCTATATGTAATCGACAAAACGTTTTTATTGGTTTTATGGTACTATTTCTTTTATAAGGCCTTGTTCCTAAAGGTTATCCATTTGGATCACACATTCGAGAGCGGATGGGGATTACCCGATTTGGAGGAGGATACGGATGATGATCAAGGTAGTGAGGAACAGAAAGGCATCATACGCCAAAGGTATGTTGAGGAAGTACAGGCGTGGTTTGAACGTGAAAAGCCCTATCTACGGGAAGATTTACGCTTAACGGATTTACAGCGGATCTTCCCGATGAGCCGCTCTTATCTATCCCAATTGTTTAATAAAGAATTAGGTTGTTCCTTCTCGGATTACGTAAACCATTTCAGGGTAGAGGAAAGCAAACGTTTATTGGAAGCCGAACCTCTGGCCAGTATACAAGAGATAGCCGAACGTTCGGGCTTCCATTCTATCAGTACGTTCCGTCGTGCGTTTATTAAGCAGACAGGGGTTATTCCTTCCGAATACAGGAGAGACGGGAACGAGTCAATTTAACCGGTAACTGACGAAAGCGAATCGCTTGCTATCGGGTGCCCAAGAGTTTACGTTTATCGTACCTTGCCCGCCGAATAGTTTGACTAAAGTCTTAGGTTCTCCGCCCTCGGCTGGCATAAGGCGTAACTCTACGTTTTTATTGGCGAGGTGTTGTCCGGGTTCCAGATCACCTTTTGTATAGGTGATGAAAACGATTTGTTTTCCATCCGGAGAGATGTGGGGAAACCAAGAATTTCGGGTCTCATCGAATGTCATCTGGGTTTGTTCGGAACCATCCGCCTTCATGCGCCAGACTTGCATAAGCCCGGTACGTACGGAGTTGAACCAGATATATTGTCCGCAAGGTGAGTATTCGGGGCCATCGTCCAAACCTTCGGCTGTCGTAAGACGTTTTTCTTCTCCGCCTAGGGCAGGAATGACGTAAACATCAAAATTACCGTTTCTCTCGGCGCAATAAGCGAGTTGTTTTCCGTCGGGGCTCCACCCGTGTAGGTAGCTAGGACCGAGTGGGGTAATCAATCGGGGAACACCTCCTTCGAAAGGCAGGGTATAGATACGCGACCGGCCATCTTCTTTCGTTCCGTTACTGATCGCTATTTGCTTCCCATCCGCGGAGATCACATGGTCGTTGTTGCAACGGGTTGCGTAGTCGCTATTGATTAATTGCGGCTCTCCCGGAGATTCCGGAGAGAGCTTATATAATTTTCCTCCACTATTATATACAAGCCAATTACCATCCGGAGTCCAGTTAGGTGCCTCGATCAAAAAAGGGAATTCCTTGACAACGGAACGTTGCCCGGTCGTAATGTCCATCACTTCCAGCACACTAGTCACATTCTTTTTTTGGGCATGCGTACAAAAAACGGCGATACACATACAAAGTACAGAATTGAGAAAACGTTTCATATACATATAGATTTAAAGGATATAAGAAAACCGGGTAAAATTAGCTTTACGCTATTTTACCCGGTTTCAAAGATATAATTTATTTCGATTACTCCTTATACATTGAAACGGAAATGCATGATATCTCCATCTTGCACAACATATTCCTTACCTTCAACGCTCATCTTTCCGGCCTCTTTAACAGCAGCCTCGGAGCCATAAGCGATATAATCCTCGTACTTGATCACCTCGGCACGGATAAATCCTTTTTCGAAGTCCGTATGGATAACACCGGCGCATTGAGGAGCTTTCCAGCCTTTATGGAACGTCCACGCACGACATTCGTCCGATCCGGCGGTCAAGAAGGTTTGCAGATTCAATAATTTGTAAGCCGATTTAATCAAACGGCTTACGCCAGACTCTTCCAATCCGATCTCTTGTAAGAACATCTGGCGTTCCTCATAGGTATCGAACTCAGCGATCTCGCTCTCGATCTTAGCGGCGACTACTAGAATCTGGGCATCCTCGTCTTTAACCGCCTCGCGTACGGCATCTACATATTTATTGCCGTTTACGGCGCTAGCCTCATCCACGTTACAAACATACATGACAGGTTTATCCGTCAGCAAGAATAAATCGTGGGCAATGCGTTCCTCGTCTTTCGTATCAAAAGAAACGGTACGTGCGCTTTTTCCTTGTTCTAAAGCCTCTTTGTATTTACAAAGTACCTCGTAAGCGATCTTGGCTTGCTTATCACCTCCGGTTTGCGCTTGTTTTTGCACCTTGGCGATACGGCTGTCTATCGTTTCCAAATCCTTGATCTGAAGCTCATAGTCAATGATCTCCTTATCACGGACCGGGTCTACACGTCCGTCCACGTGCACGATATTATCGTCGTCGAAGCAACGCAATACGTGCAAGATAGCGTCTGTCTCACGGATATTAGCCAAGAACTTATTGCCTAATCCCTCGCCTTTACTCGCTCCTTTCACCAATCCGGCGATATCCACGATCTCTACGGTGGTGGGGATCACTCGCTGCGGATGTTCGATTTCCGCTAGTTTATTCAGTCGCTCGTCGGGTACGGTGATCACGCCTACATTCGGTTCGATCGTACAGAACGGAAAGTTCGCTGATTGTGCCTTCGCGTTGGATAGGCAATTGAAAAGGGTAGACTTTCCTACGTTCGGAAGTCCCACAATGCCACATTGTAATGCCATATTATTATCGTATTTTTTATTATCAATCTGTTATATAGTCGCTCCAAGCGACTTGTTTTGAGTTCGCAAAGATAATCAATTTTAGGCTGATACGGTTATTTTCTTAGGCTTTCTCTTCATGCTTAACCGGTTGCCTCATCGATTGTTTGTTTAATAATGTTTTAACGAGTTTGTTCATAGGCTTCTTTACTAATGTTATTTTTTACTTAGGTTGTTCTCTCATATTTCCGGTAAAAGAAAGTCAATAACAAGAATCCGATAAAAGCGAATCCGGAACCTATCAAGGCCGGATATTTATAACCAAGGCCGACCTCCAATGGTAACCCACCACAATAAGCTCCGATAGCATTTCCTAAATTGAACGCAACTTGTACGCTGGCGGCTCCCAGCATCTCTCCACCTTTGGAGTAACGGATCAATAATACTTGTTGAGGGCTTGAGACGGCGAATAATCCCGCCGTACACAGACACATCAGCAAGACATTTAACCAAGATATTTGTGCCAAGAAGAAGACGAGCAGTAGGGCTACGCAAATCATGCCTTGCGCTATGGCCGCTACCCGTCCGGGCATATATTTATCGGATAGGCGGCCACTGATCAAGTTGCCCGCTACCATACCGAAACCTGCCAATACCAATAGCGGGCTGATATAGCTATACCAGCAAAATACACCTCCGTTACCTAGCATTGTCGCCCCTAGGATTAACCATGGCGCTTGAGTCTTAAGAAAACGAAATTGTCCTTTAAAGCCAGTATCCGGAAGGTTCTCTACCATAGGTACCCATCTCCAGATGTAATATAAGATGGCTATGCCCCAGCAACCAACCAGTAAGAAAGTCAGACGCCACGAGAGCATGGTGCTGAGGGCCGTCCCCAACGGGACACCGAATAGGTTGGCGATCGTCATCCCCGCTATCATGATAGAGACAGCCTCGGAGCCTCTTCCTTTATCAGCAAGCTTTTCGGCTACGATGGAGCCAACACCGAAGTAAGCTCCGTGAGGCAATCCAGAGATGAAGCGGGCTATCATCAATACCCAGTAATTAGACGCTAATGCGGCGCATAAATTACCGATCATCATAATCCCTACTAAAACAAGCAAAATGTGTTTTAATGGATATCTACGGGCGATAATCAACATGGGAGCGCCTACGCAAACCCCTAGTGCATAAGCTGAGATCAGATGCCCGGCTGTAGCAATGCTGATGTGTAAATCTTTCGCGATGTCGGGTAGGATACCCATCATTACGAACTCGGCAATCCCCAGCCCAAGGGTACCGAAAGCTAAAGCGATCAAACTTTTTTTCATAACCTAAAATGCTCAACAATCTTTTCGAGCGCAAATATAGTGTATAGTATACATTATTATTTGCTTTTCGGAATGTTTTTAGGGGAAAGTTTTGCGTTTCGTGATGGGCTGTTAGGGTCTTAAAAAAACATGTACGTCTTTCAAGAAAAAGTCGTACGTGTTTTCAGGAAAACACGTACATGTTTTTTTAAGGGGAATTCCGGCATTATTTTAATGCGCCTCCAACCAGTTTTCTCCCTCGCCGCAATCGGCGATCAAGGGGACTTGTAGTTTCATGACGTTTTCCATTTCCTCCAGCACGATTTTCTTTACCTCCTCGGCCTCCTCTTTGTAGACATTGAAGTTTAACTCATCGTGTACTTGGAGGATCATCTTGCTTTTCAATCCCTCTTCCTCAAAGCGTTCGTAAATGCGTACCATCGCTAGTTTGATGATATCGGCGGCGCTCCCTTGGATAGGGGCATTGATTGCGTTTCGCTCGGCATAGCCGCGTACGACGGCGTTGTGTGAGTTGATATCCGAAAGGAAACGCTTGCGCTTGAAAATGGTCTCTACGTATCCTTTTTCCTTGGCTACTTTGATGCTCTCCTCCATGTATTCCTTGATGCGGGGGTAGGTGCTGAAATAACCGTCTATCAGTTCCTTGGACTCAGAACGAGGGATGCCCAGACGCTCGGCGAGCCCGAAGACGGAGATGCCGTAAATGATACCGAAGTTGGCGGTTTTCGCCTTCCGACGCATATCGCTGGTTACTTTTTCTACCGGGATTCCGTAGATCTTGGCGGCGGTAGCGGCGTGAATATCCGCTCCGCTTTGGAAAGCCTCGATCATATGCGGGTCACCACTCAGGTGGGCCATGATACGAAGCTCGATTTGGGAGTAGTCGGCGGAGAAGAAGAGGCAATCCGCATTATCCGGGATAAACGCCTTACGGATCTCGCGGCCAAGATCGTCCCGTACCGGAATGTTTTGCAGGTTCGGATTGGTAGAGCTGAGGCGTCCGGTAGATGTTACCGCTTGGTTGAAAGAGGTATGTATCTTTCCGGTCTGCGGATTGATCAACTCGGGTAGAGCGTCGATATAGGTACTTAATAATTTTTTAAGTCCGCGGTATTCAAGAAGCTTGCCGATGATGGGATGTTTGCTGCGAAGTTTCTCCAATACATCCTCGCTGGTACTGTAACCGCCTGTTTTGGTCTTCTTCGCTTTCTCGTCCAGCTTCAAGCGGTCGAAAAGGATTTCGCCGACCTGTTTCGTGGAGTTGATGTTGAATTCCGTGTCGGCCAGCTCGTAAACCTCTTGCTCCAGTTTGTTCATGGAGGCGGTAAGTTCGCCCGAAGATTGCCTAAGCGCTACCGTGTCTAGCGTGACGCCGGTGGCCTCTATTTCCGCTAATACATATATTAATGGCATCTCGATCGTGGTGAAGAGGGATTCCAGTCCTTCCTTCTTTAACTCGGGTGCGAAATAATTCTTTAGCTTGAGCGTGATGTCCGCGTCCTCGGCGGCGTATTCGGCGATTTGCTCCACGGGTACGTTTCGCATCGATAACTGGTTCTTTCCTTTTGGGCCGATCAGTTCCTCGATGTGGACGGTCTGGTACTTGAGGTAGGTCTCCGCTAGGTAATCCATTCCGTGCCGCAATTCCGGATTCAGCAGGTAATGGGCGATCATCGTATCGAATAGAGGACCGGCTACCTTCACGTTGTATTTACGAAGTACCAAAATATCGAATTTGATGTTTTGCCCGATCTTTAATGATTTCGGATTTTGCAGGGCAGGGGAGAAGCGTTCCACTACTTTCGCCGCCTCTACTGAGTTGGCGGGAACAGGGACATACCAAGCCTCGTTTTCTTTCACGGCGAACGACATTCCGACCAATCCGGCTTTCAAGGGATCGATGCCATCGGTTTCCGTGTCAAAAGCGAAAAATTCTTGACCCAATAAAAAGCGGGCTAAATCGGCTTGTTTTTCCTCTGTATCAGTTAAATAATAGTTATGGGGGGTGGACTTTAAGTCCGTGAGAATCGATTTTTTGGGCTCTTCCGTACTCTCGGGCGTAAAAATCGCGAACAAATCGCCTTGAACGGGACCTTTCGGAGCGGCTTTGACCGGCTCAGAACTTAGTTTGTTAATAAATGTTCTAAATTCCAATTCTGTGTAAATCTCAGTCAGCCGCTCTTCGTTTGGCTTTTCACGAACGCAACGGGCGGCATCGAACTCGATAGGGACATCTGTCTTGATCGTCGCCAAGAATTTGGAGAAACGGATTTGCTCGGCGTTCTCCTCTACCTTCTTCTTTTGCGCGCCTTTCAACTTATCAGTGTTCGCTAACAGGTTCTCGATACTTCCGAATTCGGTCAGTAGTTTTTGAGCGGTCTTCTCGCCGACACCCGGACAGCCGGGGATATTATCGGAAGCGTCGCCCATCAGTCCCAGCAAGTCGATCACTTGCTCCGTACTCGTGAGGCCGTACTTGTTTAAGACCTCGGGCACGCCCATGATCTCGTAATCGCCTCCGAATTTCGGACGATACATAAATATATGTTCGGACACCAATTGGCCGTAATCTTTATCCGGCGTCATCATGTACACCTCGAAGCCTTCCTTCTCCGCCTGTTTGGACACGGTGCCGATCACATCGTCCGCCTCGTAGCGGGGTACTTCCAGAATCGGAATATTGTAAGCCTCTATGATTTCTTTAATGATAGGGACGGATTGACGGATCACTTCCGGCGTCTCTTCCCGTTGTGCCTTGTATTGCTCGAAGGCCTCATGGCGGAAGGTCGGTCCCTTCGGGTCAAAGGCCACCGCTATATGAGTCGGGTTCTCACGTTTTAATACATCCTCCAGACTGTTGATAAAACCGAAAATGGCGGAGGTATTCACACCCTTGGAGTTGATACGCGGATTCTTGATGAAGGCGTAATAGGAGCGATAAATTAACGCATACGCATCTATAAGGAATAACTTCATTACTTTTAACACGTTTTAGTGGGACAAAATCTGGGTAAATGTACGAAAAAACTCGCTTACTCGATAGTTTTTGTTACTTTTGCGAATCTTTGCATGGAATTATGGATGAAAGAAGGAAAATAGAAGAACCGGTTTCCGCTGAATTTGAACGTTTCAATAAGGATTTCGAGGCATCTCTACGCAGCGAGACGACCCGGTTACAATCGGCTATCGACGTTATACTGAATTCTACCGGGAAGCATGTGCGTCCGTTATTGGTGCTCCTTACCGCCAAGGTCTGTGGACAGGTTACGGATAACACGATCAATTCCGCTGTTTTGCTGGAGCTTTTGCATACCGCTACATTGATTCACGATGACGTGATCGATGAGACGAAGCAACGTCGTGGCGTTCCCTCATTGAACGCTATCTTCGATAACCGTATTTCCGTGTTGGTAGGTGATTATGTGCTTTCTACCGCTTTGATCCGTTCCATACAAACCGGCGATTTGCGGATTGTCGGGATTATCTCTAATTTAGGCAGAGACTTGTCCGAAGGTGAGATCAAGCAATTGGAGACCGCCGAGGAGAGTATCTTAGACGAGAATTGTTATCTGCAAGTTATCAAGAAGAAGACGGCTACCTTGCTTTCCGCTTGCACGGAGATTGGGGCCATTTCATCGGGCGCCTCTGCGGAGGTGATCGCTCTTTGCCGTGAGTTTGGCGAGTATCTGGGGTATTGCTTCCAGATCAAGGATGATATCTTTGATTATTTCAAGGAGGCGAATATCGGTAAGCCGACGGGAAATGACATTCGTGAGGGTAAGGTTACGCTTCCATTATTATATGCCTTGCGGCAGGGTAGGGAAGAGGAGGCCGCCCGTTATTTGGATATGATTTTACGGAAGGATTTCGCGGCGGAGAATGTCGATTCTTTGATTGAGTTTGCCAAGGCGAACGGTGGAATCGAATATGCCGAGGCCCGCATGAAGGAATATCATGATAAGGCGGTCGATGTTCTTTTGAGATTACCCGAATCCGAGGCCCGGACATCCTTGATCTGTTTGGCGGATTATATTATGACTCGCTCCAAATAGAAATTCCTTTATCTATTAGTTGTAGAGAGATGGCTCTTGTTAGTAAAAAAGTAAGTTAACTTCGATGCCAAGGTAAGTTAACTGACTTTGAGAGTGCTTACCGGACACAGGATTCTAAGTCATCTGCGCCCGGTTTATTAGAATGGACTATTTCCCGAGTCGTTTTTCTATATCACCGACCAGACTGCTCGCTCCTATACGGAACAAATCCTTGTTCAGCCATTCGTTGCCCAGTATTTCCTTTACGATCGTATAATATCGAACTGCGTCTTCCGCCGTGCGTACGCCTCCGGAGATCTTGATGCCAACCTTGTTTCCGGTGATGGAATGGTAGGTTTTGATGGCTTTGCACATGGTATAGGCGGCCTCGAAAGTGGCTCCCGGGTATCCTTTACCCGTGGAGGTCTTGATGAAGTCCGCACCGGAATACATGGCTAGGATGGATGCCTTTTGGATGTTCTCCGCTGTGACTAAAGCTCCGGTCTCTAGGATTACCTTTAAATGGGCGTGGCGACAGCTCTCTTTGATCTCTTGTAATTCTTCCGTCAGTTCCTCGAAATTGTCTTCCATGAAATAGCCTAGGTTCATGACAACGTCGATTTCATCGGCTCCTTGCATGACGGCCATGGCCGTTTCGGCGATCTTGACTTCCGTAAATGTCTGTGAGGATGGAAAACCTCCGGCAACCGACGCGATCTTAACCTCTTGTGCAGTAAGTGCCTGCTTAACCGTTTCCACGAATAGGGGATAGACGCAAATAGCGGCTACGTTCGGGACATCCGGACGAGTTCCCTCGAAATCATTTACCGTGTCTACCATCTTCCAGATACTTTCTTTGGTATCCAGACTGGTTAATGAGGTCAAGTCGATGCAACCATGAATCGTTTTCAATACTTCCGGTGTAAAGTTTTCTTGGAAATGTTTCTCTAAAAGAGCGTTTACAGTCTCAGTGGCCTGGGTATCCGGCAGGGCCGGCTCAAACTTATTGAAAGCTTCATGATAACGGTCTATCTGTACGGAATTTGATTCGTGTTCATGTTCATGATGATGATCATGTCCACATTCGCAATCGTGATGATGTGCCATATGCTTATAGTTTTTGATTGTTTATATGTCGTTCTTTATCTCGGTCTGTTTTCTTTTGGAGATTCTTCTCGAAAGCGGCGGTAAGGTCTACTCCGGTCTGGTTGGCGAGGCAAAGCAGTACCCATAAGACATCTGCCATTTCATCGCCTAAATCCCGGTGTTTGTCACTTTCCTTGAAAGACTGCTCACCGTAGGTACGTGCCATGATCCGGGCTAGCTCGCCCACTTCCTCGGTGAGGATGGTCATATTGGTAAGCTCATTGAAATAACGGACCCCATAGGTCTTGATCCAAGCGTCTACCATTTGCTGGGCTTGTTGTAAGGTTATATCTGCCATACTTATTCTTTATTTTGAGAGTCGATAATAATAGTAACCGGCCCGTCGTTTAAAAGTTCAATTTTCATATCAGCTCCGAATGTTCCGGTTTGTACAGGTTTTCCGAGTTGAAGCCCTACCTCTTCGCAAAAAGCTTTATACATCGGAATGGCGATATCCGGTTTAGACGCTTTTAAGTAGGAGGGGCGGTTCCCTTTTTTCGTAGAGGCGTGTAAGGTAAATTGGCTGACAACCATGATCTCGCCTCCCGCTTCGATAACCGAGCGGTTCATGACCCCGTTTTCATCGTCAAATATGCGTAGGTTGGTGATCTTTTTTGCCAACCATTCAATGTCTTCTTGCGTATCCTTGTCCTCGATACCGACTAATACCAATAGCCCCTTTCCAATTTTGGACTTAAGCTGTCCGTCTATCGTGACGGAAGCGTGCTGCACACGTTGTGTAACTGTTCTCATCTTGTTCGCTTTTTGTTCGCTTTTGTTCTATTTTTGTTCGCTTTCTGTTCGCTTTCCATCCAGTCCCTCTTGTAGTGCCTTGGCTTTCGCCTCGCCAATCACGGATTTCAGTTCCTCGAAGCTTGCTTCCTTGATTCGTTTTACGCTTTTAAAGTGACGTAAAAGTAATACTTTTGTCTTTTCACCGATACCCTTAATGGTGTCTAATTCGGATTTTGTCTGGGTCTTACTTCGTTTATCCTTGTGGAAAGTGATGGCGAAACGGTGTACCTCGTCTTGTATCCGGGTAAGCAGATGGAATAGCGGACTGTCCAAACGCATGCCAACGGTTACGGGTGGGAACCCGAATAATAACTCCGAGGTTCGGTGCTTACCATCTTTCGCTAGTCCGGCGATTGGAATGGACAAGCCTAATTCATCTTCTACCACCGAGCGAACCACTTCCATTTGCCCCTTTCCACCGTCTGTTATAATCAAGTCGGGTAGGGGAGATTGCTCCTCGATCGCTCGCCCGTAACGCCTACGGACGACTTCTTTCATGGAGGCGTAATCATCCGGACCGACTACGGTCTTTATATTGTATTTACGATACTCCTGCTTGGACGGTTTCCCCATCTTGAATACCACGCAAGCCGCTACCGCATCGCTTCCCTGTATGTTTGAATTATCGAAACATTCGATATGAGCGGGCAGTTTTTCCAGATGCAAGGCCTCTTGGATCTCTTTCAAGATACGGGTATTCCGTTGTTCCGGATTCAACTTTTCCGCTTGCTTCAAGCGGTCTACCTTAAACTGCTTGACGTTCATCTCGGATAAATCGAGCAGTTTCTTTTTATCCCCTCTTTGGGGAATGGTGAAAGTGACATTCTCTAGCTGCATGTCCAGCTTGAAGGGTACGATAATCTCCCGGGCGGTGCTTTTAAAACGATTCCGCATCTCGATAATACCGAGGCTTAACAATTCCTCCTTGATCTCGTCCAATCGTTTTTTATACTCGAATGTATAGGCTTGTACGATCGCCCCGTTTCCGATATGCATAAAGTTCACATAAGCGGAATGGTCATTCTCTATGATCGTGAATACATCTATATTATGTAGCATCGGGGTTACGACCGTAGATTTAGAACGGTAGTTCTCGATGACTTCGTATTTTTCCTTGATCTTTTGCGCTTCCTCGAACTTGAGCTCGGCAGCGAGCGATTGCATCTCCTCATAGAGGTGTTTGCTGATTTGCGAGATGTTGCCTCGCAGAATCTCTTTGATCTCGGAAATATTTTGCTGGTATTCTTCCAATGATTGCAAGCCTTCACAAGGCCCTTTACAACGCTTGATATGGTATTCCAGACAAACCTTATAGCGTCCTTGTGCGATGGATTCGGGAGTGAGGGGATATTTACAAGTGCGTAAAGGGTAAAGTTCCTTTAGCATCTGTAGCATCACTTTCGCCGTGAACAAAGAGGGATAAGGACCGTAATATTGTGATCCGTCCCGAACGATGTTCCGGGTTTGGAAAACCCGGGGAAAGTACTCATTCTTTACCACGATGGAAGGGTAGGTTTTGTCGTCCTTCAATAATACGTTATAGCGGGGACGATACTGTTTGATGAGGTTGTTTTCCAGTAGTAACGCGTCTTCTTCCGTATCGACGACTATATATTTGATATCCCGGATTTGCTTGACTAACACACGGGTCTTATTGCTGTCATGTACCTTGTTGAAATAAGAGGATACCCGTCGTTTTAGGTTCTTCGCCTTGCCGACGTATATAATCGTTCCGTTTTCATCGAAATACTGGTAGCATCCCGGCTTTTCTGGAATGACCGATAGGATCGTCTTGATATGTTCGTCTTTATCGGCTATCATACGAATAGGGAAGTAAATTGGAATGTCTCGCTATTGAACAAACCTTTGTTGCTAAGTTTCAAGGATGGGATCTCCAGCAATCCCATAAAAGAAAGCGTCATTTGTAATGAATCCATCGGTGTCTTTAACCGTTTGATCTTTTCCTTGATCTCTTCGTAACGGCGGCTCGTCTCTTCCAATGATTCGTCACTCATCAATCCCGCTACCGGCAAGGGCAGGAGAGTGACTTCGTCCATACTGCTTACTGCGATTCCACCTTTAGCCTTTATTACCGCATTGATCGCTTGCATAAGCTCGAAATCGGTTACGCCTATAGCGATGATGTTATGGCTATCGTGGGAAATACTTTGAGCGATGGCACCGAGCTTGAGCCCTGTTCCTTTTATAAAGGCAATAGCGGGAGGAGCCGTTTGATAGCGATTTAGAATGACGAGTTTTAAAATGTCTCGTTCTGTATCTGATTCTACAAATCCATCGAATGTATGTACAGGATATAGTTCTTCTTTCGTGATTAATTCGCGGTCTTCGCAAACAATGACACGCATCTGTTTTCCTTTCGCTTTTACCGCTAGCTTTTCTAATGGGATCGGTTTCGTGTGGAAATTATTGCGGAGTATAGGTTTGTGGAAAGGAAGCGTGCATTTCTCTCCATCGTATACACAGGTTCCTTGTATATAGGTTGCCTGTATGGTTAGATTCTTTAAATTGTTTACTTGGATAAAATCGGCGGAGTCTCCCTCTCGTAAGAAACCTGCGGGAATTTTATAGTGCATGGCCGGATTATAGGAAGCGGCCCGTAATACATCATATAGATCATATCCTAAATCCAGCGATTTTTTTACCATCCTATTTATGTGTCCTTTGTTTAAAAACGAAGGATGTGCGTCATCCGTACAGAACATGATTTGTTCGGGATACTCTTTCAATAGCGGATGAAGTGCGTCAAAGTTTTTCGCTGCGCTTCCTTCCCGAATAAGGACATGCATCCCAAGCTCACATTTTTCACAGCCTTTTTCTAGATAGATGGTTTCATGATCGGTGGAAATGCCAGACTCGATATATGCCTTTAGCTTGGGGCCTGTTGCTAGGGGATAATGTCCGTCGATGGGTTTCCCTGCGTTTTTCGCGGCTTCTATTTTGCGCATAACTTCCGGATCTTTATTTAAGACTCCGGGGTAATTCATCATCTCTGCCAAGAAGTGTAGATCCTCTCGTTCCAACAAACGAGCGGTTTCGTCTGCGTCTATGATCGCACCGGAGGTTTCCATAATCGTAGCCGGTACGCAAGATGGGACACCGAACCATGTGTAGAAAGGAATCCCTTTCGCATTGTCGAGCATATATTCGACTCCTTCGGTGCCCATTACATTCGCTATCTCATGAGGGTCCGCCACGGCACCGATACTGCCATGGCGTACGGCTGCGTGAATGAATGCCGCAGGGGTTACCATGCTACTCTCTATATGGACATGCGCGTCAATAAAGCCGGGGAGGAGGTAAGATCCCTCATCTTGTCCGGTAGGGATTACCTTTTTGATGCGCCCGTTTTGAATTGAAATCTCTGCCCCAAAGGTGCGCCTGTTGATTATATCTACCAGATTTCCTCGTATAACCAGTGTTTTAGCTTCATTCATTTGAATATCTCCTTTAATATGTTTCACGTGGAACATTTCGTGTTTTATCTTCCGAGCAGTACCAAAAGGATGTTGATGTCGCTAGGGGAAATACCCGGGATGCGGCTCGCTTGAGCGATCGTGTCGGGGTCTATCCGGGTCAATTTCTGGCGGGCTTCCGTAGATAAAGACTGGATAGAATTGTAATCGAATTTACCCTTGATCCGGATATTCTCTAAGCGGTTTATCTTGTCCGCTATGATTTGCTCTCGCTTGATGTAGCCGCTATACTTAATCAATATCTCGGCGGCCTCGATGATCTCTTCCTTACGAGAGGCCGGGACTTTGTCCAGCTCCGCACGAAGGGCCGGAACTAGATCCGCAAGGTTCTCCAAGGTAGTCTGCGGACGGAGTATGACATCGAATAATTTGCAACCATGGGATAGGGGGGCTGTGCCCAGTTTCTCCAAACCGCTATTTATATATTGAGGCTTTACGGAGTAGGTCTCCGCAAAACGGATGATAGCGTCACGGCTCTCTTTTTTCTCTCGCAGTAAATCGTAGCGGTCTTGTTTGGCCAATCCCATTTGGTAGGATTTCTCGGTGAGTCGCATATCCGCGTCGTCTTGGCGCAGTAAGATGCGGTACTCCGCACGAGAGGTAAACATACGGTAAGGCTCGTCTACGCCTTTTGTTACCAAATCATCGATAAGGACACCGATATAAGCCTCATCCCTTCCGAGGATAAAAGGTTGTCCGCCGTGGCAATTGATGTGGGCGTTGATACCCGCTACCAAACCTTGTCCGCCGGCTTCCTCGTATCCGGTAGTCCCGTTGATCTGTCCGGCGAAGAAAAGATTTCGGATTTGTTTGGTCTCCAAATTGTGTCTTAGCTGAGTCGGGTCGAAGAAATCATACTCGATCGCATATCCGGGACGATAGATTTGCACGTCACGGAAAGCGGGGATCGCTTGGGAGCGCACGAAGCTGGATATCCAAGGGTAGGGAAGAGGAGAAGCCATTTAGGTAGTATTCCTGCGTGGTCTCGCCTTCCGGCTCTAGGAATAGTTGATGCTGCGTCTTGTCGGCGAACGTCACGATTTTCGTTTCGATACTAGGACAATAACGGGGACCGATACTTTTGATCTGTCCATTATAAAGAGGAGAGTCGGGGAGACCTTCCCGTAATATATCGTGGCAAGCCTCGTTCGTAAAGGTAGTCCAGCAACTCAATTGTTTTAATTTACGATGACTGGTATCCATGTAGGAGAACTTATGGAAATCGTTCTCCCCCGGTTGTTCCTCCATTTCATCGAAGTGAACGCTCCGGCCATCGATACGGACCGGTGTTCCGGTTTTCATACGATCTGTTTGGATACCTAAAGAGATGAGTTGCTCGGTAAGTCCGGTCGCCGCAGGCTCGGCGATACGTCCGCCCCGTATCTGGGTTCTTCCGATATGAAGCAGGCCGTTTAGGAAGGTCCCGTTCGTAAGCACCACCGCTCCGGCACGGAATACGACATTCATTCCCGTACGAACGCCGCAGACTTGTCCATGCTCGATAATCAGTTCTTGAACCATATCCTGCCAGATGGATAGATTCGGCATATTCTCCAGTATGCCCCGCCAGCAATCGATAAAACGGGCACGGTCGCTTTGGGCACGCGGGCTCCACATGGCCGGTCCTTTGCTACGGTTTAACATACGGAATTGGATAGCGGTCTGGTCGGTCACGATTCCCATATATCCGCCTAGCGCGTCGATCTCTCGTACGATCTGTCCTTTGGCGATTCCCCCGACTGCCGGGTTACAACTCATCTGGGCGATCTTGTTCATGTCCATCGTGATCAAAAGCGTCTTTGATCCTAGATTCGCCGCGGCGGCGGCGGCTTCACAGCCGGCATGTCCTGCGCCTACTACTATTACGTCGTAATTGAAAGTCATTTTTATTCCCTTTTATTTTACGCGAAGATAGTGAGTGTTCGTGAAAGAATTCGTTTATATTTGTATAATAAATACATACATTGTTTTCAGGTTTAACGAACTAAAGATTTAAGCTGCTATGAATTCTATTCAATGCCGTATCCTTGTTTTCCTTGTTTTACTGACCTCTTGCTTCAGTCCGGTTTATGGGAAAGATAAGAAACCTCGTCAAGCGATCGAGAAGTTATCGATCGATGGTCCCTATCTATTGAAAGCGGATGATGGTAGTATGCGTGCGATATCTGTAGACGGGAAAGGCCGGTTATTGGATAAGCATTATAAAAGTATACCTACCACCTTTTCATTCGAGGTGTTTTCCGATAACGGGGAGAGATTGTTTCCGGTAACCATACACTCCGTCTCTCGTCCGAAATGGAAAGATGTGCAACCGGAGAAGACATTTGTTCTTTCAGATCCACATGCGAACTGGTCTTGTTTCGCCTCCCCTGTTAAAGGCGGGAAAAGTGATCGATGCGGACTATAATTGGATTTTCGGGGCCAACCAATTGGTGATAATCGGTGACGTCTTTGACCGGGGCGTCGACGTACTCCCTATCTATTGGTTGATCTACAAGTTGGAGAAAGAAGCGGAAGATGCCGGTGGAAAAGTGACTTTCTTAATCGGAAATCATGAGACCATGGTTTTGGGAAATGATTTGCGATACGAGAAGAAGAAATATACTCAATTGGCGGATACTTTAGGAATGACCTATCCGGAGCTTTGGCAGAAAAGCGAGTTGGGACATTGGTTGAAAACTCGTAACTCTATACAAGTGGTCGGAGATAACCTGTTTGTCCATGCTGGGTTGAGCAAGGAGTTTTTAGACCGGAATTACGATATCCCTACCGTGAATGAGATCGTGAGCGATGGTCTCTTCTTAACGAAAAAAGAACGTAATATAGATAAAGGCTCCGATCTTTCTTTTATGTTCGCTACGTATGGACCGATCTGGTATCGGGGTATGGTACGTAGTGCGGATAAGTATCATCCGCTAGACCGGGATGATTTGCGGAAAATATTAGAGAAATATAATGTGAACCGCATCTTTGTAGGTCATACCATTTTCGATGATATCACGACTTTCTATCATTATAAAGTGATTGCCGTGAATGTCGATAATCAAGAAAACAAGGAGAAGGAACGAGGCCGTGGCGTTATGATCGAGAAAGACGGTTCTATGTTTGTCGTATATGATTCCGGAAAACAAGAGCCGTTATTAATCGAGTAATATTTGGTGCTTGAGCTGTCACGGCTGCTACCATCATGGTGGAGGAAGAAGTGCCTCCCCTAATGTGAAGTAATGAGATAGGGAGTGCAACTTTTATGTATCTTAAATCATCTATAAATATAGATATGTTTTAAATGTAGGAGTTATGAAAAAAGTTGTATTACTGTTTATCTTGTTTGTTTTTTCTTTGTCGCGAGCCGATGCTCAAGAGTTCCATTTTATTCCTAGGATTGGCTTGAATTTGGCAAATACTTATCCCGAAAGTTTTGCGGACATGCGTCCGGGGTTAAATATTGGTGTGGCGGAGGAAATACGTTTTAGTAAACTGTTTGCTTTAGAACCGGGTGTTTATTATTCTATGCAAGGTTACCAAAAAGAAAACGCTAAAGGCGAGACAGCCCGGCTAAAGGCGGATTATTTAAATATTCCTATTTACGCTAAATTTTATTTGTATCGGGGATTCCATCTTTTCGCGGGCCCACAAGTTGGCTTTAATGTAAGGGCGAAAGCTTCGAATTATATTTTCGTCTCGGGTCCTACTCCGGTGCACCAGAGCGAGTACGATTTCTCCGGTGATAAAAAAGAAGAGATCCGGAATTGCGATTTCTCTGTTTCAATGGGGCTTGGCTATACCTTTGATATGGGATTAGTTATCTCCGCCAATTATAATTTAGGATGTACTCATTTCTTTAAGGAGCCGGAATACTCATTAGGTGGAAGCAATCATTTTAGGGGAAAAGATCATAATGGGGTTATTCAATTCAATCTAGGATGGCGTTTCTGATCTCCAGTAAATCGTGAATTAAGAGAGATCGCTTGTTCCTCGTTCAGCCTTGCGGCATGGCTACGCAGGCTATGAACTGCTTTCAGGCATTGCTCGTCCGTGGCGTAGCAATACGTGTAATCGTAAGGTATGTCTTCTGTTTTCATGTTGTCTGTATTATTTTTATTTATTTCAACAATAGTCTGCTCTCAACCGCCTCTAATATCTTCATTTGCTGGATCGCTATTTGATTAAGCTTTATTAGTCGTTCACGCTGGGTAAGTCCTTCATCAATAAATACAGCATTCAGGCTTTCCATATTCGATAAACAGATAAGTTCATTAATAGTCGCATAGTCACGAATGTTACCTTTTAATTCGGGATTGGCTTCTCGCCATTGTTTAGCGGTTGTGCCGAATAGAGCGACATTAAGAATATCGGCTTCGTTTGCGTATATAAAGCTTACCTGTTGCGGGGTTAACTCTATGGGGATGAGATTATGCTTGATAGCGTCGGTATGGATGTGATAGTTTATTTTGGAGAGTTCTCGTTTGGCAGTCCAGCCGATTTGTTTCTGTTCCTCTTCTTTTAGGCGTTGAAACTCTTTAACGATATATAATTCAAATTCAACAGAGATCCAACTTGCGAATTTGAAAGCTATATCCTTATGAGCAAAGGTGCCTCCATATCTTCCGGATTTGGAGATAATACCAATTGCCGCTGTTGTATTTATCCATTTTTGTGGAGAAAGGGTAAAAGCATTTAACCCTGCTTCCTTTTTAAACCCCTCGAATTCGAGGGGTTTAAAATTAGGATTATATAAACTTTCCCATATACCTAAATATTCAATGGTATTACGATTACGCATCCAATTGCCAATTACTGCTGTCGGATCATCGCTTTTGTACTTTGCGATGTCGGTAAGTGAGATATAGTCATTCTTATTTATAGATATGATCATGACACTTGTATTTTGGACTGTGATTTTCTCCATAATTTTCTTCAGATAAGATTTGTAGTATAAATTTGTTTCTGGTTAACATCTCTTTACCGACATTCCTCCGGCAAGATCGCTAACGCTCTGTTCTCGTTTTCCTCCATGATCTCCCGCTCGCCGGGGCCTTTGTCGTTGATACCGCAAAGATGCAGGACGCCGTGGATGATGGTGCGGTGTAGCTCCTCGTTGTAGTCCGTGTGGAAAGTCTCCGCATTTGTCCTGACCGTATCGAGGCTGATAAACAGGTCACCCGAGATCTTATTTCCTTCCGTATAATCGAAGGTGATGATATCCGTGTAATAATCGTGTTGGAGATATTGGCGGTTTACCTCCAATATCTTCTCGTCGGAACAGAAGATATAGCTGATATCTCCCGTTTTCTTTCCGTATGTCTCGGCTACTGCCTTGACCCAGCCGCTAACCGCTCTTTTCTTGATTGCCGGAAGCTCGATATCTTCGGCGTAATATGCTATTGCCATAAGGTCTATTTATCGTATTGAAATTTCGTTACAAATGTAATCATTCGATTTTAAATAGATTCATTTCAAATCTATTGATTGCATAGAATGTTAAAAGAACAGATAAGCCATCGCTATCGCCGCTATCGCCCCGGCCAGATCCGCTAACAAGGCGCATTGTACTGTATAGCGGGTATTACGGATACCTACGCTACCGTAGTAAAGAGCAACTACATAGAATGTCGTATCGCAAGAGCCCTGAACGATGGATGACAGGCGACCGACGAAAGAGTCCGCTCCATACGTGTTCATGGCGTCCAGCATCATGCCCCTAGCCCCGCTCCCGCTTAACGGTTTCATCAACATGGTAGGCAGCGCTTCCACGAAATCTGTGTTGAGTCCTATCGAAGCAATGCCGAAACGAACGCCTTGTATGATGAAATCCATCGCTCCGGAAGCCCGGAAGACACCGATACCTACTAGGATAGCTACCAGATAAGGAATAATCGTTATAGCAGTCTGGAAACCTTCTTTCGCCCCCTCTATAAAAGCATCATATACATTGATCTTTTTACGCATGCCGCTGATGATAAATCCGCAGATAATGGTAAAAAGAAGCGTGTTGGCGAATAAGGTCGAATACAAGGAAACTTGCTCCTGTTCCATCGAGTTGAATAGCCATACCAGGCCTCCGATAAATAACCCCAGTCCCCCGAAAAACAGGATTAGGTTCCGTTGGAGGATATTGATCTTCTGCCGTACGCAAACCGCTAAAATAGCGACTAGGGTTGATGTGAATGTAGCGAGCATGATCGGCAGGAATACGTCTGATGGATTCGCCGCTCCTAACTGCGCCCGGTACATCATGATGGTGATCGGGATCAAGGTCAGTCCCGAGGCATTGATGCATAAGAACATCACCATGGAGTTGCTGGCGGATTCTTTATTCGGGTTTAATTCCTGTAACTGTTGCATGGCTTTCAATCCCATTGGCGTGGCGGCATTATCCAGTCCCAGTAAATTTGCCGATAGGTTCATGAAGATAGAACCGGTCACGGGATGGTCTCTTGGGATATCCGGGAAAAGCTTGCTGAATACGGGAGCCGCCAATCGTGCGAACGCTTGTATCACCCCCCCCTTCTCTCCGATCTTCATGATACCCAGCCAAAGCGACAAGATCCCCGTTAATCCTAACGAAATCTCGAAACCCGTCTTGGCCGAGGCGAAAGAAGCGTTGATAATCTCGGTAAAAACAGCGGTATCCCCACCTATGACCAATTTACCGATAGCCACTACAAAAGCGATTAAGAAAAAAGCGATCCAAATATAGTTTAGTACCATAATAAATATATATTGGTCACAAATTTAGGAATTAATTGCCAATTGATTTGTATTTTTGCTTTTTGAATAACAAATAGATCCAAGATGAAGATATTAGTGACATACGACATGTTCCGCGAGGGATTTACCGAGTTGGAAAGTAAGTACGAGGTAACCTTTCCCGAAGGAAGAGATTTTACGTATGAGGAGGTTTTCGATATGATACCGGAGTACGATGTGCTCTGCTCCATGTTCGATTTCCCGGTAAACAAAGAGTTGATCGACCATGCGTCGAAATTGCGGCTGATCGCTAACTACGCCGTTGGTTATAATAATATCGATGTGGCCTACGCCCTCGAGAAAGGCTTGACGGTGGCGAATACGCCTGATCCTGTCACGGCCCCTACCGCCAATATCGCTTTAGGCTTGATGCTGGATACCGCCCGGCGTATCACGGAATGTGATCGTAAGCTGCGTACGCTTGGTAAGGACATGAAGGTCGGTGTACTGGAGAACCTCGGTATGCCGGTTACCGGACAGACCTTGGGCATTATCGGTATGGGACGTATCGGCAAGGCCTTGGCGAAACGGGCGAATGCTTTGGGCATGGATGTGATCTACCACAATCGCCGTCAGCTTTGCATCGAGGACGAGACCAAATTGAATGTTACCTACGTCTCCAAGGAAGAGCTTCTGGCGAAAGCTGATTTCGTATCCTTGAACGCCCCTTACACCCCCGATACCTATCATATCCTCGGCGAGGAAGAGTTCAAGCAGATGAAGCCTTCCGCCATCCTGATCAACACGGCCCGTGGCCCGTTGGTGGACGAGCATGCCTTGGTAAAAGCCTTGCGAGAAGGTACGATTCATGGTGCCGGTTTGGATGTATTCGAGTTTGGAGACTATCCTCTCCCCGAGTTATTGGAAATGGACAACGTGGTATTAACCCCTCATATCGGCACCCAGACGATGGAAACCCGTATCATTATGGCACGCACGGTATGCAACAACGTGATCGGGTTCTTGGAGGGCGATCGTCCCGTATCACGGGTACTCCGGCCATGACGGCGGCGTTTATCCTATCCGAGCTACAGTCGGTCGGTACACCCGAGAAGGCGGTTCATTTGAGCCGCTTTTTCAAGACTGGTCCCGGTCAATATGGCGAGGGCGATCAGTTTCTCGGGGTGGTTGTCCCGCAAACCCGCAGCATAGCGAAGGCTAATAAGGCGACTCCTTTCGATGAGCTGCAGCTGTTGCTGGATAGTCCGTGGCATGAGGCACGTCTATGTGCCTTGCTGATTTTGGTCTATCGTTTCCAGGATCGGAAAGTGATGCCGGAAGAGCGGGAAGCCATCTTCCGATTCTATCTGAAGAATATGCGGCGTTGCAATAACTGGGATTTGGTAGACTTAACCTGTCGGGATATCGTCGGTGAGTATTTGGTGGACAAAGATCGTTCCCTCCTCTACCGTTTGGCGGAAAGCGAGAATTTATGGGAACAACGGATCTCGATCGTCTCTACGTGGGCATTTATCCGTCGGAATGATTTTGGGGATACCTTGGAGTTATCCGAACGGTTGATCGGTCATAAACACGATTTGATGCATAAGGCGGTTGGGTGGATGCTGCGTGAGGTCGGCAAAAAGGAGCGGCAGACGCTTACCGATTTCTTGGAACGCAACGCTACTCGTCTTCCTCGTACGGCGCTTCGTTACGCTATCGAGCATTATCCGGAACCCGAGCGGCAATATTTTCTAAAGAAGAAATAACATGGATACAAAGACCATCTCTTTACTTCGTGAATGGGCGAAAACGTACAATACGGAATCGTTTATCAAGGATGATCCGGTGCGATTCCCCCATCGGTTTACGGAGAAACGGGATATTGAGATATCGGCTTTCCTGACGGCGTGGATCTCTTACGGTCGCAGGGCGCATATTCTCCAAAAAGCGGAAGAGCTACACCGGCTGATGGGCGAAAGTCCTTACGAGTTTATCCGTACCGGAGAGACTTCTTTCGCTCCCCTACGGAACCGCCCGGTTTGCGGGCGAGATACCTTTTACCGTTTTTATACCTATCATGATCTGCATCTCCTTTGTTGTCGCCTAAAGGATATATACGATACCTACGACTGTATGGAAGACGCTATGGCCGCCGCCGGTCCTTGCGAAGATCCTATCTTGCGGTTGCAACAACTTTTTGCAGATCTCAATGGCATTCCGGTCTTGCACGGAACTTCCGCTTGTAAGCGTCTGGCGATGTTCTTGCGTTGGATGGTGCGTACGGATGGTATCGTCGATCTCGGTATCTGGAGAACAGCCGTGCATCCCCGCCAATTAATCATCCCGTTGGATACGCATGTGCACCAGATCTCCTTGCGCTTGGGCTTGACAGGCCAAAAAACCGCTACCCTTCGTACGGCCCGTGAGATAACGGACGCATTGGCGAAAGTCTTCCCCGATGATCCTTGTCTGGGGGATTTCGCCTTATTTGGCTACGATATAAATCAAGAATAAAAAGATATGGAAGAAAAGAAGATAAATAACATCTCGTCTGTTTGCGTGTATTGCGCATCCAGCACGAAGATTCCCTCGGTTTATTTTGACGCCGCCAAGGAATTGGGGCGTCTTTTGGGAGAGCGAAAATTACGGGTAGTCAATGGTGCCGGGAATATCGGTTTGATGTGCACTGTCTCCGACGCTGCGTTAGCGGCTGGTGGAACGGTAACGGGCGTTATCCCCCATTTTATGGTGGAGCAGGATTGGTATCATAAAGGCTTGACCGAGTTGATTGAGGTTGAGACGATGCACGAGCGTAAACAGCTCATGGCAAACCTCTCGGATGCGGTGATCGCCCTTCCCGGTGGATGCGGTACATTAGAGGAACTTCTGGAGATCATCACTTGGAAACAACTCGGTCTCTACCTCAATCCGATCGTAATCCTCAATATTAATCATTACTATGATCCCTTGTTGGAACTTTTGAGGAACGCCATGAACGAGAATTTCATGCGTCCCCAGCACGCCAAGATGTGGGCGGTAGCCGACACGCCGGAAGAAGCTATCCGTCTCATCCACGCCGAGCCGAAATGGGACGCAAGCCTTCGGAAGATCGCGGCGATTTAATACTATTAGGCGAAAGGAGACGCAGCACGCTACGTCTCTACAATTAAAAATGAATATGATAATGAAAAAACTAGGTTTATTAATGATGTTGTTGATCCTGTCAAGGATCGCTTTATTCTGCCAGCCACAGACGGCAGGCATCGAGGAGAAAGAAGTGCTTAAGAATGAAGATGTGATTTTCCATCAGATTGATGAGCATACATGGTTTGGAACAGGTCATTTAATGGCGAACGAGAGCCTGTATCTGGTCGAGGGCGATACGAAAGCGATCCTGATTGATGCGGGGACGAAGATCAAGGACTTGGATAAGCTAGTGGCTTCCATCACGGATAAGCCGGTTACGCTGGTCGCCACGCATGTGCATCCGGACCATACAGGCTCGGCTATCGATTATTTCCCCGAGATCTATATCAATCCGGCGGATACGGTAGGTATACCGGAATTTATGCCGAATTATAAAGGCAAAGTTTGTTTCCTTGAAGATGGTGAAATCCTAGATTTAGGTGGGCGTATCCTAGAGATAGTCTTTACTCCCGGGCATACTCCCGGCTCAACCACTTTTGTGGATAAGGATGCCGCTTATGGTTTTAGCGGCGATTCGTTCGGCTCCGGTAATCTATTGCTGGGAGTTGACTTCTCTACGCTCATATCTACTTGTAAGAAGATGAGTGCGGTGATCGAGAAATATGATATCAAATACCTCTACCCCGGACATTATTTCGGAATGAACAAGGAAACCCCTCAACGGGTAAAGGATCTAATCACGATGAGCGAGGAGATCTTATCCGGTAAAGCGCAAAGCGAGCCTAACCCCAGCGGCCTGATGGGGTTAGACCGAATATACACGAAGTATGGTGTCCGTATAAATTATAAAGAAGAAAGTATGAAATGAGGGGACCTTTAGATTCTGAACTCGATTTCACTGATAATCTTCAATTCAAGCAATTTCTCCAATATTAATCTATCCATATGAGAGTGAGCGGTTTTTCCGTGTGCTAACTTATATACACGGAAGCCGCTGACATTGAATTCTTTCCCTAATTGATCATACAAGCTTTTCTTGTTTGTCTTAAACCAGTAATTAAATAAGTTCTTCATAATCCGACTTTTGTAATTATCTTTCATTGTACGTTGTTAAAGAGCGTATTTTTACCTACCAGAATTGTAAGCGATGAAAACGAATAGCTAAAACGATGGTTTAAGCTAGTCGTTTTAAAGAAGCACTTAGGAATGAAGATGTGCTTTTCCATCAGATTGATGAGCGTACATGATTTGGAACAGGAAATTTAATGGCAAACGAGAGCCCGTATCTAGCCGAGGGAGAAACGAAAACGATCTTGATTGATGCAGGCCAATAGTAGCCTATATATTTATTATAGGTAAAGGTGGAATAGCCCCCTCCTTCATGCATGCATCCCCACTGTCACCCTCTTGGCATTCGTAATCGGTTTGGGTAAGCCCTTTATAGAGAGGAGTGCATATCTATGATTGCGATATCTTCTTTTCCCATCATGGCCAATAATGTGCTGCAATTTGAGGCGTATCCGGATGTGTAGGTTATCGCATACTTATTTTTAAGGTAGGCTTATTGTATATTTCCATATACGCTCTTGTTTCCTGTCGTGTGATTCAGTAAAAACATGTACGTGTTTCCCGAAAAACATGTACGACTTTTTCCAAAAACACGTACGTGTTTTGCGGAAAGTATAATCGTCTTTTTAAGATGTTTATGTTCAATGATTTATATAAGAACATTATTTACGTGCTTATTGTCTAGGATTTGCCTTGGGATACGTATGCTCTAAATAGACTCCGGATACTGAAAATCGGGTGGAAAAAGTAAACAGGGATCGTTGGCAAACTTACCAGCGATCCCACTAAATCCCTATTATAATTTCGCTTGATTCACTTGCGGCGTGCGGATACCCGGTTTCAATTCTCCGTTGATGATAGTTAACCGGCCATCTTGGATAACCGCTCCCGCTCCGGCACGGGCCAACTGCTCATATTCGCCCAGATCGCTCCATGCTTTCGTGGATAGGTCGTATTGAAGTAAGGTGGTATTGAATCGGTACCATTCTACCGGATGGTGCATATAGGCCTTGGCTTCGGCTTGCAGGCGGGTAATGGCCGCTGAATCTCGCGCCGCCTCCGCTTTCGCTAAATGGATCGGTCGGGCGATGGCGGCTAAGAAACAATCGTAGTTCACACCTCCCATAAATAAGATTTTATCCGTTTGGAAAGTCACGGCACAGCCTCCTGTTAGGGTACGGTTCGTTCCGTCCTTAAACGGGGGAAGAACGGTCTCTTGTTGCCAGGTAAAAGTTGCCGGGTCGAATACCAATACATCCGTCGGGACGATCGGTTCCTCTTCGTTTAGGATGGGCTGGAAGCCTCCGGCTAGATAGATACGTGTGCCGTTGGGACTTTCTCCAGTCGCTAATACCGGCTGTACACGGGCTGCTCCCGGGAAGTCCGGTAGTTGTTCCCATCCCTTTTCGATATTCGCTAGGTTGAGGCGTAAGAAGGTATGGCAGGGCTGTCCGTTCTCATTTCCCCCTGCTACGTAAATCTCCTGTCCGGTAAATGCGGCCGAGAGATTATCCATTGGAGACGGTAAGGAGGGTAAGGCACAAACCGCTACCTCTCCTTTCGTGGGGTTATAGGAGATGCGGGAGACCTCTACCAAGGAAGAATCACTGTTGTTTCCTCCGATGCAAACGATACCTTCCGGGGTGGGAACCGTAGCGCCGTAGGCGACGGGACGAGGCAGTCGGTCGATCTCTTTCCAGCCTTCGGGAAGAAGGACGAATATCTCGCTATAATATCGCTTGGCTCCTCCCTCGGTGACGGGTTTGTCCGGAAAGTTGCAACCTCCGGCAACGATCAATACGCCGTTATGGATGCCGGCGAACGGGGCGGAAACGCCAAGGGAAGCCGTATCGGCTGCTCCCGGTAGATCCGGTAATTTTGTCCAGTTTATCATGGTGTTCTGTTTTTTAGATACAGGCTGGCCGCATCCCGCTACGCAGAGTAGCAGGAGGAACAACCAGCCGGTGATTTGTTGTTTATTATGCATAGCTTATTCTTTTATTGCCCGGAACGTAGAGGCCGGCATGCCCGCCTCGTTTATAAGATTCGCTCTCGTGAAGGGTTGCCAGCCGTAGCGTACCAGCTTCGGGTGAGTCACTTGATCGTTCCACACCTTTACTTTCCCGTTCTCTACCACGGCTTGCGCCGGATAGTAAAGTCCTTCCTGCTCGGCGATCTCGAATGTACGGATGGGGTCCCCATCGGAAGTTCTCAAGCCCTTTGCGTAATCGAAAGTGATATAGGCGGCGTTATCGGTAAACGTTGCGTTGCGGAACAAAGGGCCGGATGGGATTACGTTATGTCCGTAAGTCTTGTTCAAGGCCCAATGTGCCAGTCGTTCGCCAATCTCTTTTTTTCGGGTAGGGTGAACGTTTAAAGAATCCCCGCGATCGCTACTAACGGCCATACCCGTATTCGATATGGTTTGCGCTAGGCGGCGTTGGCTGTCCCTGAACCAAGTCCAACTCGGGCGGTCTATGCTGGATAGTTGGACATAGTAGAAAGGCAGGTCTGCGTTCCAATTCTGGCGCCAGCTGTTCACCAATAACGGGAATAATCGTTCGTGTACTTCCATATTATGGGCGTTCGATTCTCCTTGGTACCAAATAATCCCTTTGATGGGATATCGATGAAGGGGTTGGATACCCGCCTCGAACAGATAACAAGGCTCATACGGATGGCGTTGGAGCGGGTTGGACGCTTGCTTGATGTTTAAGGCCGCCCGTTCACGTACCCAATCTTGGATAAAGTCGTTCTTCGTCCAATCCTGTAAGATATCCGGAAACTCGAATTCCAGTGTTTTCCGGTCGATCCATGCCTCCGTAGGCGAGCCGCCAACAGCGTTCAATATCAATCCTACGGGTACTTGTAAGCTATCGGCCAGCATACGCCCGAAGGCAAATCCTATGGCCGAGAAGCGTGCGGTATTCTGCGTGTCGCATACTTCCCATTGGGCGTCGTGGTAATATTGCAGGCGGTTCAATGAATCCAGTACGGAAGCGTCCCATTCCACGGCGTAGGTCTCCCAGCGGGGCTTTAGGTCGAATAAACGGATTTGCGAGTGTTGTTTCGCGTAATCCAATTGTTGCTGTTGTTCTTCCTTTACGCTCTCGTTTACCCGGAACGCCATGTTGGATTGTCCGGAGCATAGCCAGACTTCCCCGGCTACTACATCCCGATAGTTCAGCGTGCGGCTGGGGGTAGAAACCGTTAAGGTATAGGATTTCCCGCTTACCCGCAAGGGGTCGAGCGTGACAGTCCATTTCCCGTTCGTACCGGCTACGGTCTCCTTCCTTTGTCCGGCGAGGGTAACGGTTACTTTCTCCCCTTGGTTGGCGATGCCAGATATAGGAAGCGGTTGATCCCGTTGCAAGACCATCCGGTCCGAATAGATGTCAGGAAGCTGTAATCCTCCGTAATCTCCGGTTAGCGCCCCATAAACGGTGCGGGCCAAGATACCGGCACCTTCAGCGTTGGGATGCAATGCGTCGGGCAATAGATCCGGACGGTCATATAATCCTTCCTGCAAATCGATCAAGGTTGCGCCGGCTATCCGGGCGATTTCTTCGATAAGCGCTTGCTCCATCCAGTACCAGTCTCTTGTACCGGATTTAAAACGAGAATGGCGGTGAGATATCGGAGTCATACGGCAAACCCATACCTTGCATCTCGGATTGGCTTTCCGGAAGGATTCGATCAAGGAAAGATAATCCCGAACGAAATCGTCCCGGTAATTCGGCCATGCCCGAGGGTCCGTATCGTTCAATCCCAGATGGATGATCACGTAATCCCCGGCAAACCTCAGTGCCTTTTGATACGCCTCTTGTTGGGTATAAGGACGATATCCCTTGTTTAATAAAGTAGCCCCGCTATGCCCGAAGTTCTCCACTTCGTAGGCATCTCCAAGCATCTGTTGCAATTGGGCCGGGTAGCAGTTTGTTTCCCTGTTCTTGATTCCGTAGCCGTAGGTCACGCTATTACCTACGCAAGCCACCTTGATCTTTTGCGCTTGGCTCATAAATGCGAAAGCGAGGAAGATGGATAAGATTCCTATTATTTTTCTCATTTCATTCAACCGAATTAGACGTTATTTAAGTTGTTTATCCGGAGAGTAAACCAGTCCTTCCACCGCTTTCTCTCCATCCGGGGTGACGCAAACGAACGTAAACATCCATTTCACCAGACGGACCTCGGGGGTATTGAACGTACCGACCGGAAGCTTCATGAACACCTTGTTCCAGCCTTTTTCCAGATGGACCGGGGTTGGTTTACGGCTTACGCAGTTCTCGTTCCCCAGTGGGATCTCATTGGACTTCTCCCGGTGGGTAGCGGTCCATACGGGGGGCGTTATCTCTTGATCATTTACCCAGATACGGCTCTCTTTATAATCCCATTTCCCTTGTGAGGGAGGAAGATCCATCTCCGAGCGCCCGTAATTCTGGAATTCGATCCACGCCCCTACGTCTTGCGTCTTGGGCGAATAGATCCAAGTCCATGCGTAAGCGGTATGATTCGGCTGCGGGTCCTTATAGACACCGGGAACCAGCGGTCCCCAGACATGGCGCAGGTAGATTCCGGCACCGATGGCGTCGTGCGTGCCGTAGCTTTTCCCTTCATAGGTATATTGCGTCTGAAGCGCCTTTTCCGGAGGGAAAGAACGGGTCAGTTCCCCATCATTCGGGAAAGGGTCGGTGATACGCCATCTCACGTTGGTTTGCTTGACGTAGGCGAACGGGTATCCTTGGAAATGATGTTCTTTATGCCATAACATCCGCCGCTCAAAATCGACAAATGCCTTATGCTCCTCGTTATCGGGATCGATAGGCAGCATCGTTCCGTTCTTATCGAAATATTGATAGCCGCCGCCCAACCAAGAACGTTCGGCGATCGCTAATAGATTCGGATACAAATTATTCTCCCGGATCAATTTGTCCTCCGGCTGTACGATCCGGTCGTGCCATACGGCAAGGATCGTACCCGCCAAATCATGGCTTCCTTGCGGTTCATTGTAAATACGGCTGGTGTACAAGGCGATTAAGTCGGCGAACGTATCAAAATGGTTGATATAATGGAAACGGGAGTCGATCGCAGGAATGCCCGGTCGTGCTTTTCCCCGGTAACTCCACATTTGCTCCATGTCGATCTCACCCGGTTTGTACTTCCATCCCGGGTTCCAAGAGATCACTTGTTTCCCTTTCGCACGGATATAAGCGACCATCTCGGGTACGAACTTCGGATTGGTAAACTTTACCTCGTCCGTACCGATATGTAAGTAAGGAACCTCCTCGAATACCTCGCAAACCTCATCCATCAATAGTTTTAAGATCGCCATACCCTCCTTGCCCTGCATATCATGACGGAACGCCCGGATGAAAGCGTCGCTATGCCCCGGCATATCGATCTCCGGGATCAATAGTACGTTATGCTCCTTGCAAAAGCGAACCAGCTCCTTTGCCTCCTCGATCGTGTAATATTTTCCGGGCATACGGCTCATATTGCAGCTGTCGTTCAGCATCGGAAAGATCTTGCTCTCCAGACGCCAAGCTTGGTTCTCCGTGAGATGCCAATGAAATACGTTCATCTTGTAGCGGGAAAGTACCTCGATCTCCCGTTTCAGTTCTTCCATGGAGATATAGCTCCGCCCTACGTCTTGCATGAATCCTCGTATGCGGAAAGCAGGCCAGTCGGTGATCTCGCAACCTTGGATGGAATATTGGTTTCCTCGTCGCTCGGTCAGTTGGCGTAAGGTCTGTATCGCCCAATAAGCCCCTTGCTCGGACACTGCCCGGATGGTTATGCCCCGGGAAGAGACGCTTAGTTGATAAGCCTCCTCGGAGTTGAGGGGGATTCCGTCCAATTTGTCAACCAAGGAAACCTCTATCTTGTATCGGCTGTCCGGTTGGACGCTTACCGGCAGCTCCTCCAAGAATTCCATTAGGATGGAACGGAGTTTCCCTTCGGAAGAAACCGCGATTTCCTTCGGATGGAACGAAGCGTTTGTCCGGACGTATTTTTGGGGCAAGGGCAATAAAACAGGATTCCGGGCCTGTAAAGACCCGGAAATGCCTATATATACAATAAGAATAAGATTCAGTATTGATCTCATAGATTGTTTCTCTAAGGAATAAGATCTGTTAGCTTAATGGCTTGGAAGGTCATATGCGCCACGCTTGACTCGTAGAAGATTCCAACCGTTTCCTTATCGATCATGGAGAGACAGGAATATCCCCAGCCCTCGGCCTCGTCTAATAAGACTTGATGCTCCGTAGGCCAAGTAAGTCCGCCGTCCAGACTCGCCTTGATCGTGATATGATTACGCCCTTTTGTCGTATTCGGGTTGGAGAAGAGTAAAAGGTCTTTGCCGGTGATGTTGTCTTTGGCGTTTACCTTGATCAAGCTGGCCATACAAACGGGTTCCTGCAAGGCACTGCGGCTGGAAGGATGCTCTGTCCATGTCTTGCCTAAATCTTTTGTCGTGGCTACGGCACGGCTACCGCCCCGGTTATCGCGCATATTTAGCATCAATACGCCCGGCTCTACCTCGGCAACTTGTGCCTCCGTGGTATTCGTGCGGGCTAAGTTATGCAGGTGCCATGTTTTCCCGCGGTCTTTGCTATACATAATGCCGGCGTTGGGCACACGGGTAGCGTCGATAAACTGGATCGGGAAGACCAAGGTACCGTCTTGCATCGTGATGCCTCGTCCCGGGCCTTGCAATAGGAAATACCAAGACGGGTCTTTTACTTGAGACGTGATGTTGATCGGTTCGCTCCACGTCTTACCATCGTCCTCACTTTTCACGAGCATAAGTTGGGCGGTCTCGTCCGGTGTCATTCCCGGCATGGAGTTCCACCAAGCCCGTTCGTTACCCATACCATGCGTCCATGCGGCTACTACCCAGATCGTATTGGTCTTTTCGTCTACCAAGATCGATGGGTCTCCCACGCCGTTTTGTCCGTGGGGCAGGCCATCCGTTTGTTTGAAAGTCATGGCTACTCGCATCGGTTCCCAAGTTTGTCCCTTATCGGTACTGCGGCTTACTCCGATATCGATTTTCTCTTGCAGGTCCACGCTGCTATTATAGCGAATATCGTAGACTCCGAGTAATGTTCCGTTATTCGTCGTCACTAATCCCGGGATGCGGAAGGCCGCCGATCCGTCATCCCCGGCTTGGCGTACGCCGATACCTACATGGCGTTCGTCCACCTTTCCTTTCCAAGTGATGTTGATCGGTTTGTTGTTGATCTGTGCGTTAGGCATCGTGGTCGCTACTTTTGCCAATAAGGAAGTCTCAGGCTTCATCTGGATACTTACCCAGAAATAGTTGATGCCTTTAAGCATCGGTTGCTTAGAGGTTAGTTTTACCGTGCGCGACAAGGGGGCGGTAACCTCATCTTGCCGTACGGAATAAGATTCAAGAGCCTTACGGGTATTTCCCGGTATATGGCTGGATATGTACGTAACGGGACTGAAATGTTCCCCTTTGCGGGATGGAGCTTCCACTCCGCTATAAAATAGACGTATCGCTTGGATGTCCGACAGATTGACATTGTCTCCGATCTGTATCGTGATCTCGTTTAATACATCCCCTTTTTGGGCCGGTATCCGCATCTCGTAAAGTACATTGTCGATCCGGTCTATCAAGATGGGGATTTGTTGCTCTCGCACATAAAGACTGTCTGCCGCAAAAGCCGTTTGTACGATGAAAAGAAGGCAGAAATACAGGAAAGTTTTTTTCATGATGTTTTTTGTTTGTAGGTTGAAATTAATAGATATGTGAATTCCAAAGGTAGCGATATTCATTCATATGAACAAAGCCCCTTTGGAATTCGTGCCAAAAACCTAGTTATATCCAATCGCCTTAAACCTATGTACGATTAGTATCCGGGAGTCTGTTTCAATGCGGGATTGTTTGTCAATGCATCCTCGTTGATCGGCCACAAAAGACGGGACTCTTGTGCGGTCGTGTATTTCAAGACATATTGATTACCGAAACGTCTCAAGTCATACCAACGCTTGCCCTCGAAGAAGAACTCGCGCAGCCGTTCTTTCAATATAGCTTCCATCACGTTCTCATCGCCCCCCTCAAATGGGTTATCGTTATAGAAACTTCCCTTGTCATTCGGATAAGCGACCTCGTTTTTATGTGCGTTGAAATATTCAGAACCGTAAGCACGCTCGCGTACGGCATTGATCTCCGTGGAAGGATCTTCTCCTAAGAGAGCTTTAGCCTCGGCTAGTAGTAACAGGGCATCGGCATAACGGTAAATAGGATAATCATCCAGCCAGTTACGTTCGTTGCTACCCTCCAATGTTGTTCCTTGGAATTTGTATGCGAATGGAGCGATGTACTTTATGCTTCCGTCTTCCTGTTTTTGATAAACAGCTTTCAAGGTTCCTGTCAGACGGGAATCATTTTCGCGGAAAGTTTTCCAGTAATGATCTTTCTTAACTTGGTAACGCATTAAACCGTGGAAATTATAACCCGGAATTTCCATGAATGGGGTTCCTGATTCATCGCAATAGTTTGCCATGTATTCACGTTGCGGAACCATGTTGTTTCGCCAATTATAATCTTTCCACATGGTGAATTCATCTTTGATACTCTTGAAAGCGAAGATGATCTCGCTATTCTCCTTATTCCCATAGGCGAATACATCAGTAAACTTATCCTGTAGCTTTAGGTTGCCGTTTTGTTGAAGATCTTGCAAAGCAGCCTTGGCGGTAGAATAATCTCCTGTACCTCCACCCATTTGGCGACCACTCCATAAATAAACTTCACCTTTTAGTATCAATGTGGCTGATTTAGACCAGTAGCCTTTTCCATATTTGTAAGAATAATCACTACCGAAAGCATTGACGGAAGCGTCAATGTCTTTCTTGATCTGGTCCATGACCTCACTTGCTGGAGACGCCGCTTTTTCCAAATGAGAGATATCCAGTTCGTTACCTAGAGTAGGTTCGGTTACCAAAATTACATCTCCCCATGAACGTAATAGATGGAAATAAATATACGCACGCATACCATATGCTTCACCTAAGAAGTAGTTCTTCTCATTTTCATCTAATAAGGTAGTCTCGTTGGTCTTACGGATCATGAGGTTTAATTGGTTGATTGTCTCATAGAAATCTCCAAAATTGCTGATGCCCGTAAATTCAGCGTTGATCGTATTATACGGATATCGTTCTACGCCTTGAGTGGCTTCACCTCCGAAAGGCTGGTCGCCATAAATATCGGCACGTGGTTCACCCAGTACGAATATATTATAGCTACGTAAGCGAAGCAAAGAATGCAGACCTGTATTGAATGCCTTGAATTGGTCCGATGATTTCCAATAGTTAGCATCGGAAATACTGCTGACTGGCTCCATGTCCAACGAGGTGCATCGATTGAATGTCAACAAGGACACAGCCGCCATAAAGGTTATAAATATCTTTTTCATATGATGTTTAATTTTTATGCGTTAATTAGAAAGTTACAGATACACCCATAAGGACAGTCTTAGGAGTCGGATATCTACCATTGTCGATGCCTTGACCATAATAGGTATCTACGGCTGGTTCTGGTGATACTCCGGAATAACCGGTAAAGTAGCACAGATTTTGTCCGGTGACATAAACAGAGGCGTTTGACATAAACGCTTTATTGATCCATCTTTTCGGTAAGTTCCATGTCAATGTGATCTCGCGAAGTGCCAAGTAATCACCCTTTTCATAGAATCGTGAGCTGTTGTTATCTACAGCCGTAAGTCCGTTGTTGGAGCGGGTGATATTCTTTTTGCTCAATTGATCCGCATAGTAGAATTTCGGGATATCCGTATTCGTGTTCTCTTCAGACCAGCTTTGTTTAACCATGTCGATGATGTTAAATGAACCTTGGTATTGTCCGATAGAGCGTGCGGCCAAGTCGTTATACAATGTATGGCCTAATGCGTAGTCGAAACGGGCGTATAAAGAGAAATCCTTGTAAGAAACGGTGGTAGAGAAACCTCCTGTTACGTTCGGGAAGATATTGCCTACCTTCACACGGTCTAGATTGTTGATGACACCGTCACCGTTCAAATCGGCCCAACATACGTCACCCGGCTCGATTTGTTGTTTACCGGTTTTGTCTTTCAGGGCTTCCCATGCCGCTGGACCATATAATTCACCAATGGCGTCATAACGATTATTTGCGTTTGCTTTTACGTCATCCCAATCTTTGAAAATGTGATCTTGCTTGAATGCGAACAAGTCACCCAGCTTTCCTCCTTCTTGTTTTCCGCCAACCCAAACGACTTCGCCTTTTTTCGGATCCCATACTTGGTATCCACCTTGGCGGTTGTTCTCGTTTCCGTTTGCCGGAAGCTTGATGATCTTGTTGGCTACCGTAGATAAGTTAGCTGTTACGTCCCAACTGAAACCTCCTACATTATTTAAGATGTTAGCTTTTACCTCCATCTCAAAACCTTGGTTACGCAGTGTTCCTAAGTTGGTTTTGATACTTTTGAATCCCGTGTAATTAGGCAAATCCAGATCAGTCAACAAATCGGAAGTCGTACGGTTATAATAGTCTAAGATAAAGCTTAAGCGGTTATTGAAGAAACCTATATCCAGACCTACTTCGAAAGACTTACTTTGCTCCCAACGTAAACCGCTATTAACCAATTGGTCATTGTAAAAACCAACGGAATTGTTGTAGTTTGTTATGATATTTCCGTCTTTGTCTTTTTGTCCGTAACTACCGTATACGTCATAATAGCCTAATCCGTTTACATTACCGTTTACACCATAGCTGACACGTGGTTTCAGGTTCGAGATAATATCCGCTAATTTGGAGTCCTTGAAGAAATCTTCCTCCATGATGTTCCAACCTGCGGAGACACCCGGGAAGAAACCCCAACGGTGGTCGCTCAGTTTGGAGATACCATCATAACGAGCTACAACAGACAACAGATATTTGAGGTTGTAGTTATAGTTTACACGAGCGAAGCCGGAAAGGATACGATAGCCTTGTTTGTAACTGTATGAATACGTACGGTTACTTCCTGCGTTCAAGGTTGGGATATCATCCGAAGGTGAATTTTGAGTCTTGGCGTTTAACGTATATTGATGCCAATTGAAATACTCACCGCCGACCATGGCTTCCAAATTGTGCTTGTCCTTGAAACTATCAGAATATGTCAAGGTCACACTATGTTGCTGTTGATTTTCCTTTACATATTTCGCTTCAGCCTGGCGCGTTAGGTTCGGTGTGCTAGAGTTCTGTTGTTGATAGGCTTTATCAAATTTATCCGTTTGATTATCTACGTGATACAAAGCGCTATTAGCCTTTAATACTAATTTCTCGGGAATGATTTGCAAATCGAAACCTATGTTGTATGTTGAACGACGGATTCCATTTGTATTCGTTAGCTTGTCCTTGTAGTAAAGAGGATTACCATCACCGGTACCGAAACCGGAAGCGGGAGATCCATCTTCCATATAGGGGTTCCAAGTTGGGCGTTGGCTCATCGTACGATAGAAGAACTCGTATTGACCGATCCATAATCCCGGCGTACGAGACCAAGTGTAAGTCGCCCCGCCGTTTACAGTTAAGATCGGGAATATTTTATAGGAACCGTTTAACGTTCCGGAGAAGCGTTCGTAACTAGTACCTTTGATCAAACCATCTTCTTTGTAATAACCTAAACTAGCAGCGAAAGTACCCTTATCGTTACCGCCTGTAATGTTCAAATAATGATCTTGCGTGAATGAGGGGTCTTTGAAAGCTGCATCTTTCAATTGGCCTGAATAATCCTTAAATAAAAGTTGCTTTGTAGGATCATTGGGATCTGTCATTTGTTGCCAACCTTCGTTTAACAGACCTTTCGTCGTGTCATCTAGATAGCGAATGTCGAATAAATCGTTACCAACTCCATAGCCCATTTGGTTATCGATACCCGAACGTCCGGTTCGCTTGTATCCTAAGCGATTATAATAGATATAGTCCTCTGCGTTCAAGTAATCATATCCTGTACGGGCGAAGTTTGCTCCTCCTTTAAATTTATAGGAAACGGAAGCTACGCCTTCTTTTCCCCGTTTGGTCGTGACAAGGATTACACCGCCATTCGCACGTGCTCCATAAATGGCCGTTGAGGCAGCATCTTTTAATACTTGGATGGACTCGATATCTGAAGGGTTGATATCTGCCAAAGAGTTACGAACGATACCGTCTACCACTACCAAAGCTCCATTGTCTTTTCCGGTCATGGTAGCTCCACCACGAAGTACGATATTGGGGTCTTTACCCGGCTGGCCACTTATGTTTACTACGCGTAAACCGGAAACCGTACCTTGTAAAGATTGTCCGGCATTGGCCATAGCTGCATTTTCCAGTACGGCGTTATCCAATTTAGAGATAGAGGTTGTCAAGGTCGCTCTCTTTTGTGAGCCACCGTAACCGGTTACCACTACTTCGTCTAGCTGTTCGGCGGCGTTTTCTTGTAGGATCACGTCTACTTTGGCCTTTCCGGCTACTGGAACTTCTTGTGTCTTGTACCCAATGAAAGAAAATACTAATGTGGCGTTCTTGTTGGATACGGTGAGAGTGTAATTACCGTCGAAATCGGTAATCGTTCCATTTGTCGTGCCTTTTTCAACGATAGACGCACCGGGGACACCCATGTTGTAGGTATCCAGCACTGTTCCGGAGACTGTCTGCTCTTGTCCGTACATAAATGCCGGAAGTAGGAGCGCAAGCATTAAGAGCAGTAGATTCTTCTTCATAATGAATTACTTTTTTGTTGTTTATTTAGTTTATTGGATGAGATTAATTAGCATTCGTCGGTCATATTAGCGACTTTCGGACGTAAGAAGATCACTTGGATTAAAAGTGCGATGAGTACCAATCCGGCTAGCATGGCGAAGTCATGGCCAAGATTACCAGCGTCGGTAGATTTTCCTAGTATATCCGTGATGGCGGCTCCGGCAAATACACCGGTCATATTCATAATTCCATAGGCTGTAGCCCGATAACGGGGGGAGATGAATTGGCAAAGGATAGGCATATTATTGGCGTCGAATATACCATAACCGATACCGAAGCAAAGACCACCGCCGATAATCATCGGGAAGTTGTGCCCAAATCCTAGTAATAGGAGAGAGGGTATCGTTAATGCCAAACCAATGGCGCCTGTGTATACACGTCCCCGGACATTCCGCTGGATCCATTTATCGGATAAAATACCTCCGGCGATTACCCCTATAAAGGAAGAGATAGCGATCGTGAATGTAGATAACGGACCGGCCTCGGACATATCCAACGAGAGATTTTCAGCGAATAGGGTAGGGAGCCAGTTCTTTGTCGCCCAACCCGGTAAGCTCGGCGTGGCGAAATAAAGAAGAATGATCCAAAAAGCGATGTTCGTGAATAACATCCCTAATCCTTTAAACGCACCGGAAATCGGATTCTCTTTCGGATAATTTTCCAGTTTTACGGCTTGTTCGACATGATCTTTCTTATCGTGTAAGAAGATGATCAAGACCACGCTATAAGCGATGCCGATGATACCAAACCAATGGAAAGTCGTTTCCCACGTATAAGCGCTGGCCACCGTAGCTCCGAATCCTCCCAAGGCTTGGCCTACGTATAGACCTGTCATATGGATACCTACGGCTAATGACCGTGTTTTCTCTTGGTGATAATCTGTGATAAGCGATAATCCGGCAGGAATATACAGGGCCTCACTGACCCCCATCAAGGCACGTAGGTAATAGATCTGATTGAAATCCGTGCAATACCCCATCATCAAAGTCACGAAGGACCAGACAAATAAGCTACCCACGATTAGCCACTTCCTGTTTACCCTGTCTGCCACCATACCGGCTACAGGGCTCATGAATCCGTAGATCCAGAGGAAGACTGCCATCAAACGTCCGAAGTTCGCCGCAGACTATGTCATTCAACTTCTATTACAAATTCTTACAATTAAGATAGCTCCTTATGAAAAAATTTTATTTTATTACGCTTAGTTTTTGAAAAAACTTATTGTACCTTTGCCCTAATCACTCAATAAAGGTATAACCATGACAACTAAGTTCTTGCTCTCGTCCGATGACAATACTCGTAGTGGCCTTCTGAAAAAGAAGATCATACATTATTATATGGCCAATGGAGACGCTACTATAGCGGAGGTATGTAAAGAAATGAATCTCAGTATCCCCACCGTCACCAAGCTAATTAGCGAATTACAAGAGGACGGTTATATACTCGACTTTGGAAAACAAGAGACTAGCGGAGGGCGTAAGCCTAGTATTTACGGGCTCAATCCCGCATCCGGCTATTTTGTGGGCGTAGATATACTGAAAGATCAACTGAATCTAGCCATATTAGATTTTAAGGGAGATAAGATCCGCATTGAGCAGAATATCCCTTATACACTCGAAAACACACCAGCCGCTTTAGACCATCTTTGCGAATGTATCAATGAATTTATAAACTCGTTGCCGATCCCAAGGGAAAAGATATTAAGCATTGGCATTAATATATCCGGACGGGTAAATCCTTTCGCCGGATATAGCTATAGCATTTTTTACTTTGAGGAGAAGCCCTTGTCTCAAATCCTTGAGGAAAAACTACATATAAAGATCTATATAGAGAATGACACCCGTTCCATGGCTTACGGCGAATATCTTCAAGGAGTCGTAAAAGGAGAAAAAAATATCCTATTCATCAATATATCTTGGGGATTAGGTATCGGTATCATCATAGACGGCAAGGTTTATTTCGGGAAATCAGGCTTCTCCGGAGAATTTGGGCACTTCAGCTTCTTCGAGAATGAGATTCTTTGCCATTGCGGTAAAAAAGGATGCCTCGAGACTGGAGCTTCCGGTTCTGCCCTATACCGTACCCTCCTTGAGCGGTATAAAGAGGGTAGCAACACCATATTGGCCAGTAAAATCGATGCCGGGGAATACATCGGACTCTCTGACTTGATCGACGCTATTCACAAAGAGGATATGCTATCTATTGAGATACTGGAGGAGATCGGTTTTAATCTAGGTAAAGGAATAGCAGGATTGATGAACATTTTCAATCCAGAACTGGTCGTACTGGGTGGGCCCTTGTCGCAAACGGGAGAATATTTAAGTCTACCTATTAAAAGTGCCGTTAGGAAGTACTCTTTAAACTTGGTAACCCGTGATACACAGATCAAAGTATCCAAATTAGGTGAAAGAGCGGGCATATTAGGGGCCTGCCTGCTATCTCGATCTAAAATTCTAGGTATGATTTAACAACCATTTCAAAGGAATTAAATAAAAATCAAATAATTATTTCATTTTCTTGATAAAATATTGGTTTATTATTAAAATATTTTATTTATATTTGCGTCGTAATTAAAATCATAGGTTAAAACTCATAAAAATAACGCAGGTATGGATAAAATTAAAGGACTGATCGATGCTCCCTTCACTCCGTTCCATGAGAACGGGGAAGTTAATTACGAGCCAATTGAAGCTTATGCGAAACTTCTTGTGAAAAACGGACTGAAAGGCGTGTTCATCAATGGTTCTTCCGGAGAAGGTTATATGCTGACAGAGGAAGAACGCATGAAATTGGCCGAGAAATGGATGGAAGCAGCTCCGGAAGGCTTTAAGGTAATTGTGCACGTAGGTAGCACATGCGTTAAGTCTAGTCGTAATTTAGCGGAACATGCTCAAAAGATCGGCGCTTGGGGTATTGGCGCTATGGCTACCCCTTTCCCTCGTATCGGTCGAATTGAGGAATTGGTAAAGTACTGCGAGGAGATCGCTTGCGGCGCTCCTGCCTTACCGTTTTACTACTATCATATCCCTGCGTTTAACAACGCTTTCCTCCCTATGCTGGATTTCTTAAAAGCAGTAGACGGGCGTATCCCTAATTTCGCCGGTATCAAATATACATACGAGAGCTTATACGAATACAATCAATGTCGTTTATACAAGGATGGTAAATTCGACATGTTGCACGGACAGGATGAAACGATTCTTCCTTGCCTTGCGATGGGTGGAGCGCAAGGAGGTATCGGTGGTACCACAAACTATAACGGAAAAGAATTAACCGGTATCCTAGAGGCTTGGGCAGCCGGTGACTTAGAGACAGCTCGCGAGAGACAAAACTTCTCTCAGGAGGTTATTAATGTTATCTGCAATTACCGTGGTAATATCGTCGGAGGAAAACGCATCATGAAATTGATCGGATTAGATCTCGGCAAGAACCGTACCCCGTTCCGGAATATGACGGACGAAGAAGAGGCCGCAATGAAAGCGGAATTAGAGGCTATCAATTTCTTTGAAAGATGTAATAAATTCTAAGGTATGGCAGCGTTTGACAACTTATCTAATCCATCGGAATATCTAGCTTATTGGGGCAAGACCTATCGGAATGAGCTTCTTTCCAATATTCTTCCTTTTTGGATGAAATACGGACTGGACAAAGAGAACGGCGGTTACTTTACTTGCATAGACCGGGATGGTACTCTGATGGACTCCACTAAATCCGTTTGGTTCCAAGGACGATTCGCCTTTATCTTGGCATATGCCTATAATCACATTGAGAAGAACGAAGAATGGCTGAGAGCCTGTAAAAACGGTATCGATTTCATCGAGAAACATTGTTTTGATACGGACGGACGTATATTCTTCGAGGTGACAGCGGCAGGCATCCCTGTACGTAAACGCCGTTACGTATTCTCCGAGACTTTCGCGGCGATCGCCATGGCCCACTATGCATTGGCATCAGGCGACAAAGGCTATGCCGAGAAGGCCGTGAACTTATTCAAGCAAGTATTGCACTATAAGAATACCCCGGGATTATTGGAGCCTAAATTTCGTGAAGGTCTCGTGGCGAAAGGCCACTCTTTCTGCATGATACTGATCGATACGGCGGCACGCATCCGTGAGGCCATAAACGATCCCATACTTACACAACAAATCGATGATTCCATAGCCGAGTTACGCCGTGATTTCATGCATCCCGAATTCAAGGCTATCTTGGAGACAGTAGGACCCAACGGTGAGTTTATCGACTCTATCGCCGGGCGTACCATCAATCCCGGCCACTCCATCGAGACCGCATGGTTTATCTTGGAAGAGGCCAAATACCGAGGATGGGACCCCCAACTGAAAGAGATGGGTTTACAAATCCTCAACTGGTCTTGGGACTGGGGCTGGGATAAGACGTACGGCGGAATCAACTATTTCAAGGATTGCAAAAACTTCCCTCCCCAAGAGTATTGGCACGACATGAAGTTTTGGTGGCCACAATGCGAGGCGGTTATCGCTACGCTTTACGCCTACCAAGCGACTGGCGACGCCAAATATCTCGAAATGCACAAACTAATAAACGATTACACATTTAATCATCTCCCCGACAAAGAATATGGGGAATGGTATGGCTACCTACACTTCGATGGTAGTGTCTCTCAATCTGCCAAAGGCAATCTATTCAAAGGTCCGTTCCACATTCCTAGAATGCTTCTCAAATGTAGTTTACTCTGCGACGAAATTCTTTCTAAATAACTTTATCTAAAATACTGAAAATTGGTCAATTGACATCAGGGGTCACAACCGTGGCTCCTAATGTTTCTAAGGCTTTGTTTTCCTTTTTATTTTCCTCAATCAAATGAAAAATAAGAAATTATATCCTTGGATCGTAGTCGGTTTACTATGGGTTGTCGCCTTACTGAACTATATGGATCGCCAGATGCTATCAACCATGAAATCAGCTATGATGGTGGATATCGTGGAACTAGAGTCTGCGGCGAACTCTGTCACTCGTGACATCTGTGATAAACGCATAGGAAAGAAAGGATAATATTACACTAAAATCCTTCCTTCACGATCCGTTTTATCGGCAGGAAGAATCGTTCGATCAGGCGTAATTCTTCCGTTACGATCTCCGCGGAGGCTTGCGTCTCGGGCGAGACGGGCAGTTCGATACCGTAATTGGTTCTCAGGCCCTCGGGAAAATCGATATCCGCCGTATAGTACTCGTCGGTAGGGACCAACGAGATATTCGATACCACGCCGTTTACCACGCCAAACTCCTGATCCGGGAAATTGGAGAAACGGACGATCGCCCGCTGGCCTCTCCGGACTTTTCCCGAGCGTGCTATCGGTATGCGCACCTTCCCCACCAGCCGGCCCTCGCCTTGCGGCACGACGGTGAAAGCCACCTCTCCGGATGGGATATACTGGTTCTCATTCCAGTACTTAGTGAAAGTTACGACACCCCCTACCGGGGCGATGAGGCAATAACGTAACCTCCACTCGTTCATGCTGTTCAGCAATTGTTCCCGGGCGGTCTGTAATTCCTGCCGTAGCGTAAATTCTTTCTCGCTCCGCTCCAGCGTCAGATCCAGCAAGGATTGCTCTTGCTCCCCGATCTGTATCCGGAGATTCTCGGCCGAGGCTGCCGCCCCTTCCAGCGAATAACGGCTTTGCAGCAGGGAAGCCCGTGCGGTCTCATGCTCGTAGGAGGAAATCACGGACCGGCTATACAATAATGAATCCCGGGCGTATTGTCGTTCCGCCAAGGCGAATTGCTCCGAGAGGGTCTTGCGCTGCCGTTCGGTCTCGTTATAGTAAGCCTTATACAACGCTATCTGCTTGCGGATGGAGGCCATTTTTTGCGGATAATAATCGATCTCCCTGTAATTGATGCAGGCATGGAGCGCCGAGAGTAGTCCCGAGTAAGCCGCTCGCATATCACCCAGCGATAGCTCCTTGTACTTTGATAATGCCTTGTCCAAGCTATCCACGTCGCTTCCGGATCGTTCCAACACCTTATCCAGATAGATGGCATCGTCCGTGTCGGCGTGATTCTCTATGACCGCCAGCCAATCCCCCTCCCTTACCGGACGATGATCCCTGACGAGCAGCTCCTGTATCTTTCCCGCTGCCCGTGTCACTACCGCCGTCGCGGATGTTGCCCCGTGAAGAAACAGCCCCCACCAGCAACGCTACGACCACGAGGAATAACAGCGTTATCCCCACCGTACGATCCAGGCCGGCACTTGCCCCATCACCTCCTGTACCTCCTCGCTACGTAACTCTATATCTTTATTATTTTTCATAAGGTGGTTTATTTCGTTTGGTGGTAACTACGATAATCCCTCTTTTCCCTTTTGGACCGTATATAGCAGCATCAACACCTTTTAGGATAAAAATTTCTTCTATTTCGGTCACAGGAAACGAAAGTATATCATAATTTTGATATGGAACGTCATCAACGACAAATAAAGGTGGCTCATAATTTTTTACAGGATCCGTTTGGAATGAAATGGCTCCATAATCTTGAATAAACACACATTCCTTATACACATGATCTACTACATACCACGAAATGTTAACACTCCCCAATAGATAAAGTAAGGACCTCATATCCTGTATATGCCATTGTTCTATGTTTTGTCGATAGATTACACGACTGGATGGCAAAGATCCAGAATACAATCCATTATATTTTTGTTTTCTTCTCATGCTTTTACGGTTTTCCATATATCCGGATTTGGTTGTGATAAGTTTTTAATGGGAGTAACCTCTAATGTCATAGCTATTAAATCCCAGGCCAAACTCAATCGTGAGGGATCTGAATCTATTTGGTTCTTAAGTGGAAGCAATCCCATTCGGAAGTCTGGAGGCAATGACTGGAAATCAGTCTGTTCTTGTATGTTTAGTACGACACGGCCACACAATAGATTCTTCATAGAATCTACTAAAGCGAACGAGGATATCCCTTTTGGAAAATGTTTTTTGTCAAAAACTAAATAAGAATCTTTAGGATTCCAGACTTTTTGGAAAAAAATAGAATCTTCCGATTGGGCCACTAAATATAATAATTTCATTGGCACTTCCCTCGAAGAGTTGATAACGGATAAGAGCCATTGTTCTTTATTTTCAATTATTTTAAGACCAAAGCCATTTTCACTCATCATTGGCAAATAAAAATTCTTACGGATTCTATCTCGATTTTCGCATTTTAAGATATATCTTTCTCCTGGATTTGCATAAATATGAAAGTAGCCTATTCCGGGCAATAGCGTTTTCACGGATTGAACCGTATCCCCTCTCTCATTTATAATTACTCCAGTGATGGATATCTTTTTTTTTGTCAATTCCTTCCGCTGTAAAAACTATTTTACATGAGATATTTTGAAGAATAGATCCACTTTCAGGATAAAACGTAACAATATAGTCGGTCTCCCGTTCCGATGCAGAAACGGGAGATACCAAAAAAGAATTTGGATAATACTAATGATAATAGATTTCATAAATTTATATATTCATTAGTACCGGCAAATCAGGTAAGCGACGTTACAAGGCCGTCCTCCTATAAGTTTAGCCATTGTAAATTCATTTAGACGGCTTTTTTCAATCACTTTAAAATTTTTCATAACGCAATGATATTAAGTTTTTAAATAAATAGCCTTTTTATTATAATCTTATTCAGCTATTTTGTGACAAATGAATTTTTATAAATTCTTTGAGAGAACCCTTAAGGTATGTACATGTATCATAATGTTTATCTTTAAATATATTTTCTATCCGTTTATGGGGGCAACCTCCAAAACAAATAGGAAGATAAGGACATTTAGAACATGTTTTATCTTCCAGTGGATCTGCGGCATAGAGGTATCGGTTAAGAATTTTCTGATCTATGGATTGAATAGTTCCTTCTGAATCCAATTTTGCTATGGCATATTTTTGATCGCCTATAATTTCCCAACATTTATATAAGTATCCTTCTGGATCTATTGTAAATGTGTGTTTATTTCGAATAGAACATTCTGTAAAAAGAGGAATCTGGATATCCACATAAATTGGTTACGATACCTCTGTCATAGTAGAGCTGTTGTATAAACTCAGATTTCTCTTGTCTATTGAAAAGTAAAGAACAAGAAGAACTTGATTTAGAAGAAGTAGATGTTATAAAAAGCAGGATAAATTCAATCAATGGGTTGCTCTTATATCGTTGTAATATGAAAGAATATAAAGTTATAAATTCAGAAGAATTCTCTTTATTCATATTTACTCGTATACTAATTCGTATTTCTGGGGCAGAAGATGCTAGCAAGTCTATATTCTTTATAGTTCTAGAAAAAGTATCGTTTTCATTTTTTGTGAATTTTATCTTGTTGTGAGTCTCTTTTAATCCATCTAGCGTAATTTGTATGTGTTGTAACTTCATCTCCTTAAAGAGTTTTATAATATCCGGTGATATCAAGAACCCATTAGAGATTATTGAGAAAGAATAATTTTTATCGGGAATCAGAATCATCTTACGATAAAGTGATTCTATTTGCTTAATGCCTAGAATTTTAATGTTTTCATATTGTTCTATGAATTTAATAATTGAGCTTATGACCTTTTCTGTCATATAAATATTACGTTTGCAATTTTCAAAACAGTAAGAACACGAGTAATTGCAATCCATGGTTGGAGCTATCGTTAGATTTAAGATATTGATGGAGCGTCCTGCTAGGATAATACTTTTATACAGTAAGAACTCATCCCGATCATTTTCAGTGATCATATGGTTTTCTTTCAAAGTTTGATAAAGTTCATCACATCCCAAGTCTTTCTCTTGTAAAGGTGTATGTCTATTCTTGTTGACTAATAAAATCTTATATGTATCCTCTGCTATTTCGATCAAGGCATTAGACAATGTATTATATGCATAAAATTTACTGTCTATCTCAAATAGGAATGTGTACATTGATATTTTCATGGTATTTGCATATTTAGATTGTTAAGTGATTAATTCCCCAACTCCAACTGGTTCTTCACCAACTTATAATAAGTCCCCCGCAAGGCCGTGAGCTCCTGATGCGTCCCTTCCTCCACGACGCGTCCCTTGTCCAGCACCACGATCTTGTCCGCGTCACGTACCGTGCTTAGCCGATGCGCCACGACCACCACCGTCCGTCCTTTGTAGAAGGCGTGCAACTGCTCCATGATCTCCCGCTCGTTGTTGGCGTCCAAAGCGTTCGTGGCCTCGTCAAGGAAGATGAAGTCGGGATTCTTGTACACCGCCCGGGCGATCAGGATACGCTGTCTCTGCCCTTGGCTCACTCCGTTTCCCTCCATGCCGATCTTCGTATTATAGCCCAACGGGAGAGAATCGATGAAATCCCGGATATTCGCCACCGTCACGGCATGCAGCAGGCGTTCCTTGTCCACCACCTCTTCGCCGTTGTTGGGGTTGTAAAAACCGAGCAGGAGTTTCACGATCGTCGTTTTTCGCTCCCTGCTGGCCCCCACGATGGCGGTCACCCTGTTATGGGGTATCGTCAGGTTGATATCCTCCAGCACGTAATCCCGGTCCGCGCCGTCATAGCTGAAGCTGAGGTTTTCCAGCCGTAGCGTCCTGTCATCGGGAAGAACATTCAGCCTTATCCCGCCTGCCTGTTCCTCGTCCTCCTTCCCGTGTATCTCGCCGAGCCGCTCCAGACTGATCTTCGCGTCCTGTAGGGATCGTGAGAAATCGATCAATTGCTCGATAGGCGAAGAGAGCTGCCCCACGATGTAGGTCACCGACATCATCATACCCAGCGTCATATCCCCTTGCACGACGGCCCGCGCGCCGAAGGAGATGAGTATGTTCGTGGTCTGGTTGAAAAAAGACCGCCCCGAGTTGCTGATATTGTTGTAACGCCAACCCCTTGATCCCTATCTTGAAAAAGTTTTTTATCCGTTCCCATTTCCATCGCATCTCCAGCTCCCTCCTCCATCTCATGAAGGCGAGTACCCACGCCACGTATAAGCCGTTACCCGCCAGAAGAGTCCCAGTATGGTCCAGTCATAGTAGGCGAGCACGAACCCGAACACGATGAAGTTGACAAAAGAGAAGAGCGTATTGATGGATGTCCCGGTCATGAAAGCCTCGACGCGGTCATGGTCTCCGATGCGCTGCATGATATCGCCCACCATCTTGGTATCGAAGAAATGCAGGGGCAGGCGCATCAGCTTGGCGAGGAAATCGGAGATCAAGGCGATATTGATCCTCGTGTTTACGTGCAGCAATATCCAGCTCCGTATGAAGTCCACGGATAGCTTGGCGATAAAGATCACCAATTGCGATATAAGGATCAAGGTTATGAAACCTAGGTTGTTGTCCCGTATACCGGTATCTACCAAGCTCTGCGTGAGGAAAGGCAGGATGAGTTGCAGTACGCTGGCTGTCACCATG